>Ga0078972_1003647_pt1 | contig 45200 bp, 42 predicted proteins | sample YelNatPaOPGAMG01_FD_67568 | JGI IMG/M metagenome (GOLD analysis project Ga0078972, IMG submission 67568) | Hot spring thermophilic microbial communities from Obsidian Pool, Yellowstone National Park, USA - OP-RAMG-01 (SPADES assembly) (version 2) | ecosystem: Environmental > Aquatic > Thermal...
TCTGGCCCTCATGCTTCTCGTCCCTGGGTAACACTATTGAAATCACTCTCGGAGGCTAAACTTAATGAGTTATGATTTTGTCTCTCTTCACCCTCCTTACCGCCAAATTTTTGACTGTAACGAACGAGTACACAGATTTGCCCTTTACTCAGGTGGCTGATATAATAATACCTTGGAAATCGAGAACTCATACAGGATTTAGAGTTCTTGTTCTGCAGTTACCAGTCTAGCCTGCGCCACCTCCTTGAGGAGATTCCGGTTTCAGGATGTCTGGAAAGCAATTTAACAAGAGAATATTTTTTCAGGGCGCATTCGTCTAGCGGCCAAGGACGCGTCCCTCTCAAGGACGAGATCACCGGTTCGAATCCGGTATGCGCTACCACCATCTTGACTTTTACATTGATTCACCTATATAATACACAGGTCAAATTCCGCTCATTGATAATCAATAACAATTTGCGCCCGAGTGGCGCAATGGCAGCGCAACCGACTTGTAATCGGTAGGTTAGCGGGTTCGACTCCCCTCTCGGGCTATGACCTTGTAAGAGGTGGACAAGAAGTGTTGCGGAGAGGTGCCGGAGTGGCTAATCGGAGCAGTCTGTAAAACTGCCGTCCTGACGGGCTTCGCAGGTTCGAATCCTGCCCTCTCCACCAGGTTTTACAGTAGATCTAAATAGTGATATATCTTCGATGCATGGACATCGGATTTTAAAATCTGTATAATGCAATATGTAATTATGCCCACATAGCTCAGTTGGCAGAGCACGTTCTTGGTAAGAACGGGGTCATCAGTTCGAATCTGATTGTGGGCTTATAAATAAAAGGGGGATAGAATGGCAAAGAAAAAATTCGAAAGAACTAAGCCTCACGTTAACGTAGGCACGATCGGGCACGTCGCTCATGGTAAAACCACAACCACCGCTGCTATTACGCTCGTATTGTCCAAGCGTAACATCGGTGGCACACAATATACTCCATACGATGCGATCAACGCTGCCCCTGAAGAGAAAGCGAGAGGTCTAACAATTGCCATTTCTCATATTGAATATGAAACTGAGAAAAGGCATTATGCGCACGTTGACTGCCCTGGGCATGCTGATTACATCAAGAACATGATCACCGGTGCAGCCCAGATGGATGGTGCCATCCTGATCGTCAGTGCTCCGGATGGTCCCATGCCTCAGACGCGCGAGCATGTTCTGCTTGCCCGCCAGGTGAACGTTCCTTATATCGTCGTGGCTTTGAACAAATGCGATATGATGGAAGATGAAGAGCTTCTGGAGCTGGTGGAAGTTGAAGTTCGAGATCTGTTGACCAAATACCAATTCCCCGGAGACAAGGTCCCCGTCACCAGAATTTCAGCTCTTAAAGCCCTGGAATGCGGTTGCGCCAAAGAGGATTGCAAGTGGTGTGGTCCCATTCTTAAACTGATACAGACCATTGATGACTACATCCCAACCCCGGTTAGACCCAAGGATAAGCCATTCCTGATGCCGATCGAAGACGTGTTCAGCATCAAGGGTAGAGGCACTGTAGCCACAGGCAGGGTCGAGCGTGGCATGATTAAAGTTGGCGATGAGGTCGAAATCGTAGGTCTGCATCATGAACCCAAGAGAACAGTAGTAACGGGTCTTGAAATGTTCCATAAGCTTCTTGATTACGCTGAGCCTGGCGATGCAATCGGTGCCCTGCTGAGGGGTATTGAGCGAACCGATGTCGAGCGCGGTCAGGTACTGGCTGCTCCGGGCACCATCAAGCCCCATACCAAAGCTGAAGTGCAGATTTACGTGCTCAGCAAAGAGGAAGGAGGCCGTCATACACCCTTCTTCTCCGGCTATAAGCCTCAATTTTATATCAGGACAACCGATGTTACCGGTACCCTTTACCTGCCTCAGGGCGTTGAGATGGTGATGCCCGGTGACAACATCAAAGCCAACATCGAGCTTATTTATCCGGTAGCTCTGGAACCTGGTCTGCGTTTCGCTATTCGTGAAGGGGGTAGAACAGTAGGTGCTGGGACTGTTACCAGCATCATTGAATAGATATGGCTAAGAAAGGTGAAAACAGAGTAATCATCCATCTCGCCTGCTCTACCTGTCAGGAGAGAACATATACTACTACCAAAAATAAAAAAAATGATCCGCAGCGGCTGGAATTAAATAAATTCTGTCCCCGTTGCCGTAAGCATACTTCTCATAAAGAGGTTAAATAGGTAGTGAGAAGCCAGGGAGTAATCAATCATGACTACCCGTGCAACGACAACTAAACAAACAGGCAACAGGTTTACCAGGTTTTTTACCGGTATCTGGGCTGAACTCAAGAAGGTGGTCTGGCTTTCCAGACGCGAGGCGATGTATCTGACCATGCTGGTGCTTATCGTCTCTATCGCTGCGGCAATCGTTCTGGGAGCATTTGATTACGGCTTTTCAACCCTGGTTGACAAATTCTTGATTGGTAGATAAAACTGTGGAATTATTGCAGAGCGAGTTGATAAGAATTACCATGGGAAATTTTATCCCGAGTACTCAGATACCCTGTGTTGAGGTGGGCGGTGGAAGATAACGAGAGACGCTGGTATGCCGTTCATACCTATTCGGGTTATGAAGAAAGGGTAAAAAAGAACCTCGAGCAGCGAATTAAATTTATGGATACTCGAGGTGATATCTCGCAGATCGTCATTCCAACCGAACAGGAAGTTGAAGTTAAAAGCGGGCAGAGAAAGAACGTAACCAGGAAAATCCTGCCCGCGTATATCCTGGTGGAAATGAGAATGAACGATCAAAGTTGGGATATTGTTCGCAATACTCCTGGCGTTACGGGCTTTGTCAGCAGTGGTAACAAGCCCGTTCCATTAAATCCAAAAGAGGTCGAACAGATCTTGAAGCAAATGGCCGCTGAAACGCCCAAGGTCAAGGTCGGCTTCCGCAAAGGACAGAGTGTCCGGGTGATTGATGGACCTTTTATTGATTCAGTAGGGGTGGTTGATGAAATCATTCCCGAAAAAGGGAAGGTGAAAGTTCTCCTGTCCCTGTTCGGGCGGGAAACTCCGGTTGAACTGGATTTCCTGCAGGTGGAGAAACTTTAGGCAGGTGATTGAAAGTGGCTAAAAAAGTATTAACCGTAATCAAATTACAAATCCCGGCAGGGAAAGCCAATCCCGCGCCTCCGGTTGGTCCTGCTCTGGGTCAACACGGCGTGAATATCATGGCTTTCTGCAAAGAATATAATGCCCGAACTGCTAATCAGGCAGGGACGGTTATACCTGTTGAGATCACGGTTTATGAAGACAGGTCTTTTACCTTTGTAACCAAAACTCCGCCGACTTCAGACCTGATCAAAAAGGCACTTGGCATCGAAAAGGGTGCTCAGACCGCTGGCAGACAGAAGGTCGGTGTTCTTTCCCGTGAAAAGCTGAGAGAAATAGCACAGATTAAAGCCAAAGATTTGAATGTGAACTCCATCGAAGCGGCAGAGAGAATAGTTGAAGGTGCTGCCCGGAGCATGGGGGTTGAGGTTAAATAAAATGACAGTACATCATGGTAAAAAATACGAAGAAGCAGTCAAGCTTCTCGATCGTTCCAAACCTTATGAACCGGCAGAAGCAGTGGCATTAGCCAAGAAAGCAGCCTACGCGGATTTTGATGAAACGGTTGAACTTCATCTGCGCATGGGAGTGGATGTCCGCAACCAGAACCAGCAGGTACGGGGAGTTGCACTCCTGCCCCATGGTCTGGGAAAGCAGGTACGCGTACTTGTCTTTGCCCAGGGCGAGGCGGAAAGAATTGCCCGTGATGCCGGTGCTGACTACGTGGGTGGTGATGAGCTGATTAAGAAGATCGAGGAAGGTTGGACCGATTTTGATATCGCCATGGCCACGCCGGATATGATGGGTAAAATCGGTAAGCTGGGTAAAATTTTAGGTCGCAAAGGCTTAATGCCGAATCCTAAAGCCGGAACAGTCGTCCAACCAGCCGATTTACCGAGGGCGATTGAAGAAGCGCGGAAAGGGCGAGTCGAATTCAAACTGGATAAAACCAATCTAATTCATGTCGTAATCGGAAAGAAAAGTTTCGAAGATCAGAAACTGGTTGATAACCTGATGGCAGTGATTGAAGCGATCGAAAAAGCCAAGCCAGCGGGCGCAAAGGGACAGTTCATTAAAAGTGCAACCATCAGCACAACAATGGGGCCCGGTATTAAACTGGATCTGAAATCGCTGAACGTTAACTGATCTTTCTGAAAATAAATGAATATCGTTTTTCCTGACCTGTGACAGCAGGTGCTCAAATTAGTGAGCTTAATCTATTGCCTGCCGAGGAGAAGGGAATTTAATGAGTGATTAAAATCCTTCTGCACAGGCAGAAGGATTTTTTATGGATTACAATAGCCGGATAAATAAATCAGGAGATATCAGATGCCTACCGAAAAGAAAAAACAGATCATAGACAATCTGGAGCAATTTTTTACAAAAGCTAACTCCGGTATTTTTACCGATTACCGCGGATTAAAAACCTCTGATGTAGTGGCTTTGCGCAGAAAATTACGCGAGATCGGTGTAGAATACCACGTGGTCAAAAACACCCTCGCCAGAATAGCAGCAGAAAAAGCTGGTAAGAACCAAATCGCCGGCGCCTTCGAAGGTCCGCTGGCAATCGCTTTTGTACAAGACGATATCACGAAGTCTGCCAAGGTGATTACAGAACACATCGCAACCACTAAAATAGCCATGGAAATCAAAGGTGGATTTCTGGGCAACAGATTACTGAGTTCAAAGGATGTTGCCACTCTGGCTACCTTACCATCCCGGGAAACCCTGATCGCCAAGATGCTGGGAGGTTTCCAGGGGCCACTTTACAGTTTGTTAAATCAGCTTAATGCCCCTCTGAGGGGTCTTGCTTATGTACTGCAGGGTAGAATAAAACAATTAGAAGGAGCAAATTAAAATGGCAGAAACCACAAAAGTAGAAGAATTATTAAATTCCATTAAGAGTCTGACCGTGCTGGAATTAGCCGAGCTGGTGAAGGCTCTGGAAAAAGAGTTCGGTATCAGTGCAGCAGCCCCGGTTGCAGTTGCCGCCGCACCCGCTGCCGCTGCCGGTGGAGCACCCAGTGCAGCCGCCCCTGCTGAGGAAAAGACCGAGTTTACCGTTATATTGAAGGAAATTGGAGCAAACAAGATTAACGTGATCAAAGCGGTCAGAGAGCTGACCAATCTTGGTCTGAAGGAATCTAAAGACCTGGTAGAGGGCGCTCCTAAACCGGTAAAAGAAAACGTGAGCAAGGAAGAAGCTGCTGCTGCCAAGGCAAAGCTGGAAGCCGCAGGTGCCGTTGTAGAAATCAGATAAGATTAAGATTGATAAAAGACTTTAACTACAATAACACAGGAGAATGCAGTATTCTCCTGTGTTATTGTGTTTAGCAAACTGGAAGTTTCCCCTGCAAACATGAAAGCCGGTGGCTAAACTGTTGAAAAATTGGTTTAAAACGCCTATATTTATCAAAGACAGAGGAGCAGTTATTGGAGGCAGAGCGTATGAGCTCACATGATCTGATTATAATGGCTATAATCGGCGGCGTTTTCATCCTCCTAGGCATTACAGGAATCCTGTGGGGCAGGAAAGAAGAAGGCGCTTATTACGGCACTGTTTCAGAACGCATTGATGTCAGAGAATTCATTGATCGCAACCCCTTGCGACCTGAGCCAGGAGCACTGAAGATCGGCGGTAGAATCTGCATCACCGTGGGGATTGTGCTCCTCCTGATTGCGGGAGCATTCTCCCTGTGGTGGCATGGAGCTTAAGCCTTCGTTAAAAATAGAATGATTCCATTTTAACATCATTTAATCGATGGCCTGGCACGGGTCATGAATCTCTTTTTCCCTGTTGAAAGCCGTTGGAATCATTGGCGGTATGCTTCCCGTACTTTATTTTTCCATAAAGTAGCAGACCAGCCAACAGGATCGCCAGAATATTCCAGAAAATCACAGGCGGCAGTTTAAAAATAACACCATATGCCAGCCAGGTAGCATCTCCCACGATAAACATGAGTGTAAAGAACAAACTTATTTCATGTGCAGCCTTTAGCCTGAACACTCTGATAACCTGGGGTACCAGGCTTCCAGTAGTAATCGCTCCGGCAATCAGACCCAAAATATTACCAAAGGACAATTTTTACCTCCTGAAAAGATAGCCCTGACTAATACTGGCTGCGTGGTCGGTACTGGATCGCTTCTGCCAGATGATGCGACCTGATTGATTCGCTATTATCCAGATCCGCGATAGTACGGGAAAGCTTTAATATCCGGTGAAATGCTCGGGCGGAAAGGTAAAGTTGCTTCATCGCGGCTTTCAGCAGGCTCTGGGCGGCATCTTCTAGATTACAGAATGCTCTCACCTCTGCAGGTGTCATCTCTGAATTACAGGCGATCCGTGTACCTTCAAAACGTTTCCTCTGGATACCGCGAGCAAATTCAACCCTTTCCCTGACTTTCTCTGATTTTTCGCCCGAACGGTTATCTGCCAGCTTATCATATTCAACATGCGGAACTTCAACGAAAATATCAACCCTGTCAATGAACGGTCCGCTGATACGTCTCTGATAGCGGGCAACCAGACCGGGTGGGCAGGTGCAGGAATGATAGGGATCTCCGTAATATCCGCAGGGGCAGGGATTCATCGCGCCAATTAGCATAAAATTTGCCGGAAAGGTTACACTGCCCTGTGCGCGGCTAATGGTTACCACCTTATCCTCCAGCGGTTGCCTTAATACCTCAAGTACTGCATGCCCGAATTCAGGTAACTCGTCTAAAAAGAGCACTCCATGATGGCTCAGACTGATTTCTCCCGGCTTTGGCCAGTGCCCCCCTCCCACCAGTCCCGCATTGGAAATAGTATGGTGAGGCGCCCTGAAAGGCCGCTGCCGAATCAACGGGGTATCGGGCGGTAGCAAACCCGCCACACTATAAATTTTGGTCACTTCCAGAGCTTCCTCGGTATTAAGCGCAGGTAAAATGGCGGGGAGTGCGCGGGCTAAAAGAGTCTTACCGCTCCCCGGAGGACCACACATCACGATATTGTGCCCGCCGGCAGCAGCCACTTCGAGTGCTCTCTTGACATGCTCCTGTCCTTTAATGTCAGCTAGATCGGTAACCTCAGCAATCGCAGGGGCTTCCAGGCTCGCACCATCGGGCTGATAGGCTGGAATAACCACGTCACCTCTCAGATATCCAGCCAGTTGTGCCAGCGATGCTACCGGAATAATCTGAGTACCTTCTACAAGCGAAGCTTCTTTAGCATCTGATGCAGGTACCACGATCTCGCTAAATCCCTGGTGATACGCCAGACCAACCATGGGCAGTATGCCCCCGGTATGCCTGAGGGCGCCGTCCAGCGATAACTCTCCGATGAAAACTTTTCTGGTAATATCCGCAGCTATTTGCTCGGTAGCAAGCAGGATGCCCACTGCGATTGGCAGATCATACGCGGGCCCCTCTTTCTTTAAATCTGCCGGAGCCAGATTAACGGTAATCCTTTTCATCGGAAAGCTGAACCCGGAATTGCGGATAGCACTGCGGACCCTTTCCCTAGCTTCCTGTACGGCAGTATCGGGCAGACCAACGATGAAAAAATTGGGCAAACCGGGTGAAATATCAACTTCAACCTGGACGATAAACCCTTCCAGCCCAACCACTGCACAACTGGTAACCTTGGCTAACATGGATCTATAATTCCCTGACAGGAATACGGTGCTGGTATATCCGCTGGTGTTTGGACGCCAGTCAATCCTGGCATGCTTTTTTCTCCGTTATAAAATATCTCCAGCCCTAATATGCGGGCTGGAGTAATCTATGCATTGACCGCTGACTCAACCGCAATATAAATCAGGCAGCCTTTTCCTTAGCTTTTTTCTTCCTGGCTTCTTTTGCTGCTTTTTGCTTTTCAAAATCTTCCTGGCTCAGCGGTTCGAAATGCTCGATGGTGCCGTTCTTGACTTTGAGAGTGTACAGAGACCTGCACTTCCAGCATCTGAAAGGTCCCTGGAAGATATTTTTTGCCACAAAAAAACTACTATCAGAACTGCAGGACGGACACTTTATATTGATCTGCATTAATTTATCACTCCCTTTTGTTTACTTTTAATATCGTATTATCCTCAAGCGTATTTGTCAAATACTCGATCCGATATTTCCCATATTGTCATCATACAAACGACCCATATCTGATTGATATGGGTCGCTCAAATTCTTATAAAGATTACGTAAAAGATTATTTACACTCGGATACAGGCCACCTCATGGCCGTTGCCCACATCACGCAATGGCGGCACTACCTTGCTGCACTCCGGTATCGCCATGAAACACCTCACGTGAAAACTGCACCCGCTCGGCGGATTGATCGGACTCGGAACCTCCCCCTTCAAGATGATCCGCTCCCGCGTCTCCTCAATGTACGGGTCAGGCACAGGTACCGCCGATAACAACGCCTTCGTGTACGGATGCAACGGATTCTCATACAGCTCCCGCGGCCGCGTGATCTCCACAATCCGCCCAAGATACATCACCGCTATCCGGTCACTAATGTGCTTCACCACCGATAAGTCATGCGCTATGAAAATATACGTCAGCCCCTTTAACCCCTCCTGCAACTCCTCCAGCAGATTGATGATCTGCGCCTGAATCGAGACATCCAGCGCCGAGATCGGCTCATCACATACTATCAAGCTCGGCTCACACGCCAGCGCACGCGCTACCCCTATCCTCTGCCGCTGCCCTCCACTGAACTCGTGCGGATACCGGTCCCCCATGCTCGGATCCAGCCCCACCGTCCGAAACAGCTTCTCTACCCGCTCATTGTATTCCTTCTGGCTCGTCACCATCTGGTGCACCTTCAACGGCTCCCCTACTATGCTCGCCGCACTCTGCCGCGGATCTAGACTGCTGTACGGATCCTGAAAGATCAGCGACATCTTCCGCCTTAAATGCCTCAGCTTCCTCTCCGGCTGCGTCGTTATATCCTCTCCTTCAAATAAAATCTTCCCTCCTGTCGGCTGATATAACCGGATCACACACCGCCCTACCGTCGTCTTCCCACACCCACTCTCACCTACCAGACCCAGCGTCTCCCCTCGCCTGATCTTGAAACTTACCCCATCTACCGCCTTCACATCCGCTACCTTCCGCCTCAACAAACCACGCGTCACCGGAAAGTACATCTTCAGATCTTTCACTTCCAGGATGATATCATCTCTGCTACTGCTCACTGTATTCTCTCCTCAGTATTCACATAGCACCTTATATACTGCTGATTCCCTACCAGCCGCAACTCCGGCCACGGCTCCTTCCGACATTGCTCCACCGCATACGGACACCGCGGCAAAAACGCACACGTCGGCGGCATGTTAATCAGATTCGGCGGTAACCCCTTGATCGGCACCAGCTTCCTCCCTTCCTCTTCATCCAGCCGCGGCACACATTTCAATAGCCCTATCGTATACGGATGACGCGGCCGCCGGAAAATATCCTTGCAGTACCCACTCTCCACTATCCGCCCAGCATACATGATGTAAATCCGCTGCGCATACCGCGCCACCACCCCAAGATTGTGCGTCACTATCACCAGACTGCTCCGAAAACGCTCCACCATCGCCTTCATCAATTCCAATAACTGCGCCTGCGTCGTCACGTCCAGCGCCGTCGTCGGCTCATCCGCTATCAGCATCTTCGGATTGCACGAGAGCCCCATCGCTATCATCACCCGCTGCCTCATCCCTCCACTAAACTGGTGCGGGTAATCATCTAACCGACTCTCCGCACTCGGTATCCCTACCAAACTTAATAGCTCCGCCGCTCGCTTCCGCGCTTCATTCCTCCTCATCCCAAGATGCAGCTCCAGCATCTCCGTCAACTGCCGCCCTATCGTCAGCACCGGATTTAAACTCGTCATCGGCTCCTGGAAGATCATCGCTATCTTCGCACCACGTATCGACCTCATCTCAGGCCCGTTCGCTTCATACTTCAACAAATCCTGCCCCTCAAATATGATCTGCCCCCCCACTATCTTGCCCGGACTGTTGATCAGCCGCATCACCGAAAGCTGACTCACACTCTTCCCACAACCACTCTCCCCAACTACTCCCACTATCTCCTGCTCATCTATATAGTAGGAAACATCGTCTACCGCCTTCACCAGCCCACCTTCTGTCTTGAACTGCGTCTTGAGGTTCTTTACCTCCAGTAGTCTTCCCATCTTTTCTCTTTCCCTTATCCAATCTTAATTATTTTAAGATTGTGATCATATTAAAAATTAGAGCGTTCCTCTCAATCTGGGATCCAGCGCATCTCTTAGTCCATCACCCACCATGTTGAAAGCGAAAACTACCAGCATAATTGCCAGACCAGGTGCAAAGGAGAGTACCGGATTAGTCAACATGTATCTGTATCCATCATATACCATGGCACCCCAGGCAGCGCCCGGTGGTTTGATGCCGATGCCCAGGAAGCTCAAAGCAGCCTCGGCGAGGATCAGGGAACCGAGCTGAAGGGTCACCAGCACAATCATGGGAGGCATGGCATTGGGCAGGATGTGCCTTAACATGATCCGCATATTGGATGAACCCAGTGCCCTTTCAGCCAGAATGTAGTCATTTTCACGCACACTCATGGTTAAGGCGTTCATTACTCTGGCATAGCCCGGGATAGTGGCAACAGTCAGAGCAATGATCACATTCTGGATACCACCTCCCAGGACGGCCGCGATTACCAGTGCGAGTATCAGCATTGGGAAACCCATCAGAGCATCCATAGCCCTCATGATGATCATGCTGACAATTCCACCGAAGTAACCGGCAACCAGACCAAGAATCATGCCGATTAGCCCTGCTGAAATCACCGTCAGGAAACCTACCTGCAGAGCCGTTCGAGTGCCGAAAATCAGGCGACTCAATTCATCTCTACCCTGTAAATCCGTTCCCAGCCAGTGCTTGGCGCTGGGCTGCTGCAAAGATTCCTCCAGGTTACCAATATACGGATTGTAAGGAGCCAGCACATTAGCGAAAATTGCCACGAAGAACAGGATAAATAGAACTACCAGTCCGAACAGAACCAGTTTACGCTGGAAAAAAACCCTCCGAAAACGCCGCCATTCACTTACCCGCGGTGGAGCCTCAGAGACCTGGCTTATCGTTGTTGCATTCTCTACCATGATATATTCTCCTAACTATATCTGACTCTTGGATCAAACCAGCCGTAAGAGATATCCACGATCAGGTTTGCCAGAACTATTATCATCGAAATTACGAGGGTACCGGATTGAATTACCATATAATCCTGAGCAAAGATACTCTGGGTAAGAAGCCTGCCGACGCCTGGAATGGCAAAAACCGTTTCCACCAGAACCGAACCACCAAAGATCATACCAATTCCCATACCCATCATGGTTATCACGGGAATGAGACTGATCTTCAGAGCATGCCTCAGGATTACGACACGTTCACGCAGTCCTTTTGACCAGGCTGTGCGGATATAGTCCTGGCGAATGACTTCCAGCATGCTTGAGCGGGTCTGGCGTGCGGTACCGGCAAGACCTGTGATTGCCATACAGGTTACCGGCATCACCAGTTGCTTGGCATTCAGGAAGAAATCCTGGAAAGGTGACGTATAACCTGCAATCGGTAAAAGATGGAGTTTCAAGCCAAAAATATACATTAAAATCAGACCCAGCCAGAAGACGGGGATTGTAATGCCCACATTGGATAAGGTGGTAACCACAGTATCAATCCAAGTGCCTCTCCTCACTGCAGCGATTAAGCCGAACAAAATACCTAGAACGTTACTTATTACGAAGGCAGTTAGACCGATATGCAGAGTAATGGGAAAACGTTCAGCCATAAGCTTGCCGACATCCTCATGATAGTAAATAGACTGTCCGAGGTTACCTCTCAATACACCACCAATCCAGATACCGTACTGGACCATAATGGGTTTGTCCAGGTTGTATTCTTTGCGCAGGTGTTCCAGTTCCTGCTCAGAAATACTGCCTGACGAAGCCTGCTGACCCAGGAAGATGACCAGCGGGTCACCGGGTAATAGTCTGATCACAAAGAAGACTATCAGGGTCACCAGCCAGATGATAAAAACCCCTGTAATTAACCTTCTGATAATATACGCCGTCATTGTTTCCTCACTACATTAATAAAACTATTTTTTTCGTTTTTTGTAAATTTTATATATTGTGACATACCCAGGACTCGCTTTTCAATAGTCTTCTTTTTCCGGGTGGGGATGCCAGATTGGCATCCCCACCCGGAGAATTCAATTGTTAATGTTTTTCCATCCAGGTATTCTCGGTCTGCCAGCGGATGAAGCCCTGGCTGAATCTATCAGTATGGACATAGGGCTGTACAATCACGTATGAAGGCACGAGATACAGAGGGATAAGACGGCATTCATCGGTCATGTACTTGATAATCTTTTCTGTAATCTGCTTCTGCCCGGGGACATCAGGGATAGCCTGGGCTTCTTTATCCAGGGCGGCTTGTTCAGGTGTGTGACCCAGGAAGGAAACGTTGGTAAACGGGTCCGTACTGAACCACCGCATATAGGTGACCAGTTGAGTGATATCCATGCCGGACCACATTAAAACCAGATCACCATCCGGAATATGGTTACCCCAGACAGTACCATAGAAACGACCCAGATCGGCTACATCCAGTTCGATGTTAAACCCGGCTGCATCAAGGTACTGCTTGATTGCCGTACCAGCATCCAGTGCTGCAGGAGCATTGGTGATCAGGAGCTTGGCTTTCAATCCATTCGGATAACCTGCTTCAACCAGAAGCTGCCTGGCTTTAGCTGGATCGTAGGTTCTGGCAGGATAATTGGGATCAAAGCCCCACTCACCGGGCGGAGCCAGCATGGTCATCGGAACATAGTTACCATAACCCAGCGTTTTTGCCAGGGTCGGTTTATCTATGGCGTACTCGATTGCCATGCGCAACCTTTTGTCATTCCATTTCGAATTTGGATCAGCAGTGTTGGGCCAGATGCTCTGGGGCATACCAGGCCAGGATCCAACCTTGAGAAAGCCTTTGCTTTCAAGTTCATTCAGGTCTTTGGCAGTAGGAGAATCCCAGAAATCAGCCTCTTTTGCCAGCATCATGTTTTTGGCAGTAACCGAATCCGGGATATAGCGGACTTCAATTCCATCCAGGTAGGGCTGACCGGGTCTCCAGTAATTAGGATTCTTTACCCATGTGATGTGATCATCCCTGACCCATTCTTTCAGCATGAAGGGACCGGTACCCACAACGTTTTTCCTCGCCCAATCTTTGTAGGCATCCGGATTGGCTCCGTTGTTGGTAACCTTATCATAGGCTGCCTTCGAATAGATTGCGGTCCATGCCCATGCCTGAATAAGCTGGTTGGTGTACTCGGTATAATCCAGCTCCACTGTCATGTCATCAATCTTTTTGACACCCTTGTAATAGGTGGAGTACTGGATTTTGCCTGCATCTTCCATCAATTTAAAGTTCCAGATAACGACATCAGCATTCAAATCAGAACCATCGTGGAACTTAACACCAGGCCGGATATGGAAAACGATTCTCTTGTTGGCAACATCATCATCAACGCTCGAGCAGAGCACGGGTTCCAGCCCGTTACCCATGCTGCGGTCTTTGGTAGCATCCATCAATCTTTCAACCGCAGGGAAAACCGCTCCTGAATCAGAGGGTCCCATTTCAGGGATATAGCTCAATGATTGGGGGCCCTGCGAGGTGATGATCCTTAGAACGCCACCATAAACAGGGGTATTTCCGGTTGAAGTGGGAGAAGTTGTGGTGGGTTTAGGTGAAGTGTTAGCAGGTGTGGTGCTTGTTCCTCCGGCGCAGCCGGTAATCACAAAGGCGATTACCAGCAGGACGGCAAGCGGGATAATTAGCCTTTTCAATGTCTTGTCTCCTCCAGTCTAAATTGTTGTATATGATAAAGAGGGGCATCGGGGTTTATAGCAAAATTCTACGGGGTAAGATTTCTTGGTGAATATCGGGAAAATCTGCTATCCGCCTTACGCATAATCGGCGGAAAGAGCACTGAAGAGGTAAACCAATACAGCTATAAACTCAACCCCTCATTGCTTTCACCGGGCTCAATAATGGAGATCCCACCCAATCCTAACGAGCTCCATTAAGAAGCAAGTCCTGCTACAAAATGACGTCGTATATGTATAACTTACGTACTGGATTTAAGTCAATTGTATATTACCCTGTATTTATTGTCAACAAAATTAGCTTTGAACCAATCGCCAGACGATTCAGTGCTTTTCAGAAAAAGAGTTTTCCACATCATGAACTATATAATGATATGTATCTATCAAAATACGTATGTGCACCTTAGTTTAACTTGACACGACCATATGGCTGTTATATTATACGCTCGAATTGTAAATTGCAGCACAGGCAGGCGGGTTGGCAATATTTGTATACTATAAGCAGCTATAACATCCTATGAGTTTACGAAATAAATTTCCTCCTATCTATGAGTTAATTAATCTTAAAGGCAAACGTGCCATAGTAACCGGTGGGGCTATGGGAATAGGTTTTGCAATTGCCTACCGGCTGGCGGAAGCCGGAGCAACCGTTACTGTTGCCGATATCGATTCAATTAAGGGGGAAAGCGCTGTTCAGAATTTAATTAATTCAGGTTTCCAGGCACACTTCGCTACCTGCGACGTGAGCAAAGAGGAAGATATCAGCCGGACTATCAGCCTGGCTATCTCAAAAATGGATGGCATCGAAATACTGGTCAACAATGCCGGGATTTTTCCTTTTACTCCTCTGCTTGAGTTGAAATCCGGTGAAATCGAAAAAATCCTGGATGTGAACTTGAAGGGTACCTTGATTTTTTCCCGTGAAGTCAGCCGCTGGATGATCGAACACAGGAAAAGCGGCAGTATCATCAATATCGCTTCGGTTGATGCACTGCATCCTTCACATTCAGGTATGTCAACTTACGACGCCTCAAAAGGAGCTATCCTATCTCTGACACGAAGCCTGGCACGGGAACTGGGGATCCACAGCATCAGGGTAAATGCCATCGCTCCTGGAGGCATATTAACCGAGGGAGCTCTCTCTCAAAAGGGACAGGCGGAAGCAAATCGTTCAGCGTTAAAAGAATTCCTCTCCCGCATAGTAATGGGCAGAATGGGCGTAGCCGACGATATCGGACGTGCCGCCCTGTTCCTGGCTTCCGATTTATCAAGCTATATGACGGGCAGCGTGCTGGTGGTTGATGGTGGCTATTTGTTATCCTGAAATTAAAATCTCTTGCCGGGGCATCAACCCTGCTCCAAGTTTAAATTGAGGTAGATATTTGATGAAAGAAATTCCAGACAAAAATTTAACAGGGCTTTCTGCACTAGACTACTTCCGTGAGATAAACCGGACTTTTCCCAAAACCAGGGCTATCCAGGAACATAAAGCCGCCGGGAAAAAAGTCTTCGGCTGGCTGTGTACTTACGTTCCAGAAGAGGTAATCCTCGCCGCAGGCATATTACCGGTCAGGATCACCGGCTATACTCAGGAAACGGAACTGGAAGATGGGAATGCCTATCTCTATATTAATAACTGCTCCTTTTCACGGAGCTGTCTGCAGATGGGTTTGAGAAAAGAATATGATTTTCTGGACGGCGTGGTAGGCGGTTCAACCTGTGATGGTGCCAGGCGGTTATTCGATGTCTGGCGATTCTACCTGAACCCGGAATTTTTCCACGTACTGACCGTTCCGCGGAAGTTCCATGAAAGAGCCCACGAACTTTATTACCATCAGGTTGAAGGCTTCAAGAAACATCTTGAAGAATACACCGGAAAGGCGATAACCGATGAATCTCTGCTGAAATCGATCGAAGTAATGAACCAGCAGAGAAAGCTGTTAAAAGAACTGTACGAACTCCGAAAACTAGATGAACCGCTGATTACCGGTGCCGAGACAATGGAAGTGCTAAATGGAACCTTCCGCATGCACAAGGAAGAGTGCAACTCATATCTGGCTGAATTGATAAACGAGCTTAGAAAGAAAAACCAGGGTCACAAAGCAAGAGCCCGCATCATGCTGATTGGCAGTGTTTTGAATAACCCTGAGTTCCTGAAAGGTATCGAAGACCTGGATACAATCATCGTGACCGATGAACTTTGCACCAGCACCCGCTACTGGTCGGAACCGGTAGTGCTGGAAGGAGCAAAGAATCCGCTGGAAGCGATTTCAAGACGTTATCTAAATAATTTCCCGTGTGCAAGGATGTTTCCCTCCAATGAACGATTTGACCGTATTATCCAGCTAGCCAGGGAAGCCAGAGCGGACGGGATCATCAGCGAAACCATCCGTTATTGTGTTCCCTATGCCCACGATATCCCCCTGCTAAGCGAACGCTTGAAGCACGAGGATATACCCCTTCTGACACTGGACGTGGAATACGGCACGTCCGGTTCGGGGCAGATACGCACACGCGTACAGGCATTTATCGAAATGGTTGAAGCGAGGAAGAAATGACTACTTCAGAAACAAAACGGAATCATATCGAATCACTGCTCAGAGCCTGCCGGCTTGTCTCCAGGATCAACAAGAACCGCCCTGATTGTAAGAAGAGCGAGTTAATGTACTACCAGATGCTGGATAAATATTTTAATAATGTACAGCGAGCCAAGCAGGAAAACGGTTTTCTGGCTGCCCATACCATTTTCTTTCCGGTGGAAATTCTTTACGCCATGGGAATTACCCCCCTGCACAATGAAGTTACCACCTGGACAACCGCTTTATTACTGGGTAACCAGGCAGAATTTCTCACCGCCGGGGCTGAAGCCGGAATGGCTCCAGAAATTTGCTCACCCCACCGCGGCCTGGCAGGAGGTTTTTATCGACAGATGCTTCCACGGGCGGATGTGATACTCTGGACGAACCTGATCTGTGATAATTCAGCAAAGGCTGGCGAATATCTGATGGAACTAAACCGGTGCCCGGGATTTTTCCTCGATCATCCCTTTGGAGATACCCAGGAAGAACAGGCTTATATGGTTGAAGAACTCAAGGACATGATCAGCTTCCTGGAGAAACATTCGGGACGGAAAATGAACTGGGACAAGCTGGCACAAAGTGTAGCTGAGATGGATAAGCAGATAAAACTGCATGCTGAAATCTGCCAGTTACGGAAGGCAATCCCCTCTCCTTTCCCAACCAGACGATTCTTGGAATTTCTGACGGTAGATTACATGTTCGCCGGACAACCGGAAGCTACGGAGTATCTGGTGACACTAAGGGATGAGCTGGCTGAAATGGTACAGCAGAAGAAAGGAGCGGTGTACCCCGAGCGCTTCCGCCTGATGACCCTTTTTGTTCCTCCCATATACCTGATCGCTTTCCTCGAGAACTTATTCCAGGAGTATGGAGCCGTTAGCGCCACGGAACCGCTGTTCACCTACTGGAAATACTCACCCCTGGATCCTTCTAAACCGCTGGAAAGCGTGGTCAAGAAATCTTATCTTATACCGGAATCACGCACAATGTATGGGCCACTCGGTGAATCTACCCTGCAGGATATTCGCGACTGTGCCAGGGATTACAGGGTGGATGGATGCATATATTACGCATTTATGGGTTGTCGCCATACCTGTGCTACGGTTAAAATGTTTAAGGATACTCTGAATGAGATAGATATACCTGTTTTGACCCTTGACTGCGACCTGGTAGATCCGACAATCAATTCTCAGTCCGAGGTAAGGGATAAAATGGAGCAGTTTTTTGAACTGCTGGAAGACAGGTAATATTATGGAAATTAATAAAATATCAGGTGATCAAATATGAAAGCAGTTGGATTAGATGTCGGCAGTCTCAATGTTAAGGCTGTGATACTTGATGGCTCTAGCGCTGTTTCATTCGCTATGCTGACCGTTAGCGAAGGGGCTGAGCCCTCCGCCAGAGCTGCGCTGGATGAAGCAATCATCAGCTCAAAGCTCAATGGCGACGAATTATACATCGTTGCTACAGGCGTCGGTGGCAAGGCAATCAGTTTCAGCCAGCAGCAAAAGGCTATCACAACCTGTCTGGCTCGCGGAGTACATTACCTGTTTCCAGCAGCTCGCATGGTCGTGGATGTGGGTGCCGAAACGACCACAGTGCTTAAAATCAACGATCGCGGCAGGGTAACCGACTGGGCAGGACAGGATAAATGTGCCGCCGGAACAGGCATGTTCCTGCAGGCAATGGCAAAAATCATGCAGGTCTCCCTGAAAGATATGGCAGAATATTCACTGCGGGCAAAAAATCGGGCGGATATCACCGGAACCTGCGCAGTCTTCGCTGAATCAGAGGTTATCTCTCATATTCACCGGGTACCACCCACGCCAAAGGAGGAAATCATTGCCGGCATCCATGCTTCCATGGTCAGCCGAATCATGGGACTTTTAAAAAGGCTGGGTATTGAGAAGGAAGTTGCTGTGGTCGGAGGTGTGGCACTGGACGGCGGATTTATCCATGTGCTGGAAGAAGAACTTGGATTTAAGGTTCTGGTACCCGAAAACCCGCAGATGGTAGCAGCGCTGGGCGCGGCTATTCTGGCGAAAGAAAATCTCGAAAAAGGTGTCAGGTAGATGATTACAGCCGGTATTGATATTGGTTCACGTGCATCAAAAGCGGTGGTTCTCAAAGACGGGAAGATAATCGCTTCATATATCGGAGATACAGGAGCTGAGAGCGTGGTGACCTCCCGAGTTACCATGGCTAAAACGCTGGAAGGAACCGGTCTTGAGCTTTCAGATATTGACTATATTGTGGCAACCGGATACGGTCGCGTCCTGGTGCCTTTCGCAAATGAAAATATCTCGGAGATAAGTTGTCACGCGAGAGGAATTAATTATTACTTCCCTTCAGTCCGCACAATACTCGATATGGGCGGACAGGATTGCAAGGCAATCAGCGTGGATGGCGAAGGCAGGGTAACCAACTTCGTCATGAACGACAAGTGCGCCGGTGGTACAGGGCGCTTTCTAGAAATGATTGCGGAAGTGCTGGGTGTTCCACTCAGTGAAATCGGTGACCTCGCCCTTCAATCGAAAGCCGCCATACCATTCAATACGATTTGTGCTGTATTTGCCCGTTCGGAGGCAATTGGTTATTTGAGGAAGGGGATTTCAAAAAGCGATATTTTAGCCGGATTACATGAAGCGATCGCCATCCGCTCGTACAATCTTTTGAAACGCGTGTCCATTCAAAAAGATTTCAGCATCAGTGGAGGCATCGCCAAGAACAAGGGTATGGTGGCTAAAATCGCCGAAAAAGTGGGTTTGCAGCCACTTTTAGCCGAAGATCCTCAGCTTGCCGGCTGTCTGGGCGCAGCTCTCTTCGCTCAGGATAGGGTAATGGGTAAAACCAGGAAAGATACCCTGAAAATCAGCTACGGTTATAGCGACGGCTCAGGCGAGTACTTCATCACCATTGATGCCGGGAAATGCGATGGCTGTGGAAAATGTGTGGAAGCCTGCTTTGCGGGAAATTTTGAAATTAAGCTGGATGAACAGGGACAGCCCAAAGCTGCGATCAAAGAGTCACTCAGAAAGAAGATCCACCTTGCCTGTCCGGGATACAAGAAGTGTTCAGCCGAACACACTGTTAACTGCCATTCTGTGTGCCAGCAGGATGCTATCAGCCATTCCTGGTAAAAGCTATCCAGGAGTAAAAGTGGGACACGTTTGGTCTCAAAAACATACCTGATATATGCTAAACTGCTTAATTGTAACTGGTTATCAGGTGTTAGAACAGGCTTTAAAGAAGTTTATATTCGCTCAAATTTTTTCCTGGCTTTTAACGAATCGTGTAATCTTAATACAGCCACGGTCTGCTCCCCAGGGCTGGCAGCATCAATCAGGCACTTAGATAACTCATGAAAAAGCTGCTTAATCTCATTATCCCGGTCTTCCTGCACATTGCCCCTGAGCCATGCCTCTATAATCTGCCTTCTTTCAGTCTCCTGATTAAGTCCAGTTAGTTCGCGTAGATCCTCCATGAAAAGCGAGCATCCCTTTCGGTGCACTTCATAATCCTTTATAAGTTGATTCAGAGTAACATCATCATGGGGCAGATCCAGATACCAGGCATAATTGATCTGCTTCCTGTCTTTCTGGGCTGTATCCGTGAGATTAGCGCTGGTTTGAATTACCCGAACAAAATCAACACATTCCAGAAAGTATAGCTTTGTATGTATTGTACGGTCCGGAACATAAACTCTTAGCTTCCCTATTTCGACCAGATCAGCCAATCTTTCGGTAATCTCGATTCTTTTTTTCGAGAGTACTCTTATAATGTCCAGACAGGTTTTCTCAGACAATGATTTCCACTTCGGTATATCCACGCGAATCAAAAAATCGAGGAGGAGATCAGTATAAGCAACATAAGAAATTGCCCGCATACGGCTGAATCCGGCAAAAATCCTGTCCAGATCTCCTGGATGGGCTGTTATCACTGTTTTCAAAGCTGTAGGGCTAATAAACAAGCTCATTTCTCTCTGATGGCGTCTGCTTTTCCCGACCACTCAAACTTCCATGAATACCAGTTTATAAAACTTTACTCCTGCCTTTTCACCCTCAAAGAAAATCTGGGGGATTGTTGCACAGTTGCCCCCCAACCAAGCATGCGCTATTATTAAGATAGATACAAATACCATTTGTTTCGAGGTGATCAATTATGTGGCTGCAAACCAGAATGTACCTGCTAATTGCCGTCATGTTCGGCATACTTTATGGTGTACTGGTTGCCCTGGGCTCCTGGATGGGGTGGGGCGGTACACTCACTTATGTCATAATGGCGGTGGTAATCATAGGAATTCAATACCTGATCAGCCCCTCGATTGTGGGATTAACCATGAGGATACGCTGGGTCAGCGAAATTGAGGAACCCGAGCTCCACCGCATGGTCAGTGACCTGGCGCGGCAAGCCGGACTGCCCAAACCCAGAGTAGGAGTGGCGGAAATCGCGCTGCCCAATGCTTTTGCATTTGGCAGATCCCAGAAGGACGGACGCATCTGTGTAACCCGGGGTCTGTTGAGTATTTTAAACCCGGATGAACTCAGGGCTGTGCTGGGACACGAGATGTCTCACATCAAGCACCGGGATATGGCGATTATCACCATGCTCTCGGTAATACCGATGGTGCTTTACTGGATAGCCTGGACCACCATGTGGAGCGGAGCCTTCGGCCGGAGAGACAGCCGGGAAGGTGGCGCAAATATCACGGTTCTGATCGGACTGATAGCATTCATACTCTATTTTATTACCAATCTGCTGATCTACTATGGATCCAGAATTCGGGAATATTACGCCGATAAAGGCAGTGTCGAGCTAGGCAATAAACCGCATCAACTGGCTTCAGCACTCTATAAACTGGTCTACTCCGATGCCCGGTATAAAGGCAGGGAGGAGATGAAACGGGTTGAAGGAATGAAGGCTTTCTTCCTGAATGATCCCTCCCATGCTTACGAAGAAATCCGCACGCTGAGCGAAATTGATGTCAACCGCGATGGCAGAATCACCGAAGAAGATATGCTGCTGCTCAGGCAAAAGAAAATCAAATTGGGTGCGGGTGCCTTGCTGGCTGAACTTTTCATGACCCATCCCAATACCCTGAAAAGGATACACATTCTATCCTCTTACGCCGGTTAAAAACAGGGAAAATAATACCCTCCAGGAAGGAGGGTATTATTTTCCTCCAAATATTACACTACGAAGGGACCAGGCAGGACAGCCTAAGAGTCGCTGTGTTCGAGCTTATTCAAGTTTAACCCATAGGTTTTGATCTTGTTGTACAGCGTCATCCGGGAAATACCCAGTAACCGGGCGGCTTCGCTGCAATTGCCACCAGCTTCGATCAGAATATTCAATATATGATTTTTTTCTACCTCACGCATCGTCTTACCCACAGGGGCTCTTTGAGCGGTGTAAGAGCTTTGGGGTGATAAGTCTTCCACGTCAATTAAATTGCCTCTGGCAAGTATAACCGCTCTTTCCACGGCGTTTTCCAGCTCCCTGATGTTACCCGGCCAATCATATTTCAGGAGAAAATCATTTGCTTCGGCTGAAAAGCCGGTGATTTTCTTCTGGTTTTCCTGGCAAAAACGGCGCAGGAAATGCTCTGCCAGCACCGGTATATCTTCTCTTCTCTCCCGCAAGGGAGGCAACTCGATGGTCACTACGTTCAGCCGATAATACAAATCCTCGCGGAACTGTTTTGCTTCGACCGCCTTACGGATATCTTTGCTGGTGGCTGAAATAATCCGGGCATCCGCCCTGACAGGCTCACTGCCTCCAACCCGGGTAAACTCTTTTTCCTCAAGAACTCTCAGCAAATGCCCCTGGATATTAGCACAGAGATCACAAACATCGTCCAGAAACAGGGTACCCTTACTGGCAGCTTCAAGCTTGCCTTTTCTCTGGGCCAGGTTACCGGTAAAAGCGCCCTTTTCTACTCCGAAAAGCTCAGCCTCAAGCAGGTTTTCCGGTAAAGAGGCACAGCTAATCGCCACGAATGGCCTGGTCTTCCGGTAGCTTTGAGAGTGTATCGCACGGGCTATCAATTCCTTTCCGGTACCGCTCTCTCCGGAAATCATCACCGTTGCGTTGCTCCGTGCCACCACTTTTACCATTTCAATGATCTTTTGCATCTGAGCGCTCTTGGCAACAATGTTCTCAAAAGAATATTTTTCCTCGAGCCTGTGCCGTAAGGATAGATTTTCATCCAGCAGACTTTGCCTTTCGACCAGCTTATCTATCAAGAGTTCAATTTTTTCGGGCGGGAAAGGCTTTTCAATATAATCATATGCGCCCTCTTTAATGGCTGTGATGGCGGTGGCAATACTACCATAAGCGGTGATAATAATTACCTGGATCTCAGGAGCCAGTTGTTTGGCTTTCCTTAATAACTCCAGCCCATCCGCGCCGGGCAGAACCAGGTCTATCACCGCCACTGCCGGATTCTCTTTCTGGATGATTTCCAGCGCCTGGGTGCTGTTTTCCGCCGTCAATACCTCATGACCCACGTCTGAAAGCCAGTCGCGGAGAGAATCTCGCATAATTGCTTCATCATCAACAATCAGGATCTTAGTTTTTCTCTTCATAGCCTGCGGGTAAATAGATAGTGAAAGTACTACCCTCTCCCTCCTTGCTCTTTACTGTGATTCTGCCATGGTGGCGTTGAATAATGCCGTATGAAACAGCCAATCCCAATCCTACACCTTTGACTTCTTTTTTGGTTGTAAAGAACGGAGTAAATAACTTGGACATGTTTTCCGGGGGAATACCGCAACCGGTATCCTGAACCTCTATTTTGATATAGGAATCTTCCCGGGAAGTACGCAAAGTTAACTTCCCTCCATCAGGCATCGCCTGTATGGCATTTAAGATAAGGTTCACACCCACCTGTTGAAGCTGATCAGGATCTGCCATGATTCTGGGCAGGGACGTATCCAGTTCCCTGGTAATTTTTATATGCAGAGTTTGTGCAGAATGAGATACCAGATCCAGTGCACGGTTAATAACCTCATTAACATCGGTCTCTTTAAGGGCAGGTGGAGACTGGCGTGAGAAATCCAGTAGATTGCGGACCAGCTTGGTACTGCGGGTCAGCTCCACTTCCATCTTCCTGAGATACGTCAGGGCGGCTTCTTTGTTCACGTTATCGTTGCTGATCTTTTTGCTCAGAAGCTGGGTGTAAACCAGTACTCCCGATAATGGATTATTGATCTCATGGGCAATGGAAGCAGATAACTGTCCGAGTGAGCTCAATTTCTCAGCCTGTATCAAGCCCTGTTGTGTATCCTTAAGTTCGCTCAAGAGGTGCGGCCAGCACATATTTATCTCTGCCTGATTTTGCGCCACCGCAATTGCGAGTTCACGGCAGGTACGGTATCCACAGGCACCACAATCGAATTGATCTGCCCGCTTCTCCCTGTTCATCCGCCTCAGGATCTCCTGTATCTCTTCTTCCGCTGGCACTGGTAAGCGGGAATCCTGAGCAGTAAACCCACGCCTTAGATCTATCCTGCTGTATTTCTCCAGATCCTTCTGGGTCTGCTCAGGATCGGAATCCGTCTTGACATACCTTGCTACCAATTCCCGCCTGAGAAAGATACTTCGATCATTATCAATCGTCGGACCGTTGATACATCCATGGCAGAAAACAAAATTTATAAAGCGAGAATGTATCTCACCCTTGGCAATATCTTCCAGGTATCGTATCACGTAGTCCCTGCCATGGGCGTTGATAAATTGATTGTGTAAAATATCATCCTTCAACCCTGCAGCCTCGAGTAATCCACCTGATATAGCAAAAAGCCTGCCAAGATAGGGTTTGGGACCATCAAACTTTGAGTCAGGTTCAATGTCAGGATCAATGCCCTTTTCGGCCAGCATTTCCTTCAACTCGGCAAAGGTCAGCACTGCATCGATCGCGCCGGCGACATTTTTATCCTTACTCTCTGCCTTTCTGGCAACACAGGGACTGATAAAGACCACCTTAGCATCTGGTTTATAAACCTGTTTGATTAATCTTCCCATCGCAATCATTGGAGAAACAATAGGAGCCAACCGGTTGATCAGTTCGGGATGAAATTTTTCGATATAGGAAACTACAGCCGGACAGGCAGAGGAAAAAATCGGGCTATCCGATCGTTCTTTTAAAATTTCCACATATTCCCGACTGATCATCTCAGCCCCGAAGGCTTCTTCAAGCACCTCGCTGAATCCCAGCTTTTTTAAAGCACTGACCATCTGCCCGGGACTGATCTCGGGGAAAGCCGCCGGAAAGGCTGCCGCGGGCACTGCAATGACAGGAAAACCGGAAGCGAGATACTCGTGTACCAGCCCGACATCGCTTTCAATCATTTTGGCTTTTGAAGTACACACCCTGATACAGGCTCCACAATCAACGCAAAGCTCCGGCTTGACCTCTGCCCGCTGGTTTTCCACTTTGATAGCCTTACAGGGACAACCCCTGACACAGGCGTAGCAGCCCCGGCACCGCTCCTTCATGGTATAGATCATGCTCACTGTTTAATCCCCCTGCATTCGAATCTCCCGGTTTTGAACGCCGAAATTTCTATCGATCCTTGCGTGATTGCCGGAACCAAATTCATTTCTGGAAAGTAGCATATTCAATGCCATAACCGGCAGATCTCAATCCATACTCACTTTACCCTGACATTTGTCCGGAAGAGTCGGCAACCGGCATCTCCTGTTCCTTATGTCCAAATATTTTACTACATTTCTGCAATAATATCAAAATATTATATATTGAGGAATCAGTAATAATACATAATCAACCGTCCAATATTTTGAATCTGTTTTTGCTGTCGAGATAATATTGAACCCTTCCATGTAAAGGAAAAAACACGACTGGATTATCCTGAAGAAATTGAAATATCAAGGTGGAAAAACAATCAAATGTCTTTTATTGACCGTCTTTAGAAGTCCGCTGCCGCCATTCCCTTAATCTGGCAGCGATCTGCTTTTCGTATCCAAATTCACCCGGGAAATAGAACCTGCTGCCTTTAAGTGAGGGAGGCAGATGTTCCTGCTCAACATAATGTCCCGGGAAACTATGGGCATATTTATAACCCTTTCCGTAACCGAGGTCTTTCATCAAGTTTGTCACCGCATTACGAAGGTGTAAAGGCACCGGCTCATTTGTACCATGCCTGATAACTTCCTGCACTTTTGAATAACCGGTATAAAGGGAGTTGCTTTTAGGAGCGGTAGCCATATAAACCGCTGCTTCAGCCAGAGCAAGATTGCCTTCTGGCATGCCGATAAAATGCACTGCCTGCTGAGCAGCCATGGCAATAACCAGAGCCTGCGGGTCGGCCAGACCGATGTCTTCAGTGGCAAACCGGACAATGCGTCTCGCAATATACAGGGGATCTTCTCCTGATTCGATCATGCGTCCCAGCCAGTAAAGAGTTGCATCCGGATCAGAATCACGCATGCATTTATGCAATGCCGAGATGATATCATAATGCTGTTCCCCCGCCCGGTCATATTGCAGGGCTCGATGCTGAAAGGCATCTTCGATCATTTCCAGCGTGATCTTTCGTTTTCCCTTTTCATCGGGAGGAGCAGTTAATACCGCCATTTCCAGCGCATTCAAAGCAATCCGTGCATCATTGCCGGACATGATGCTCAGGTGCTCGAGCACTTCATCACTGATCTCGATATCCAGATTACCCAGCCCACGTTCCCGATCTTTCAATGCTCGTAGCACAATTGTTCGTATTTCGGCATTGCTCAAGGGTTTCAAAACAAAAACCCTGCTCCTGGAAAGTAAAGGCGAATTCACTTCAAAGGAAGGATTCTCGGTGGTCGCACCAATCAGGGTTACCGTACCGTCCTCGACATATGGCAAAATAGCATCCTGCTGCCCCTTGTTAAAACGATGGATTTCATCAATAAACAGGATGGTTTTCTGCTGATATAATTTGCGGCGTTCCTTTGCTTCTTCAATGATTTTGCGCAAATCGTTTACCCCGGAACTGACCGCACTGACTGGACTAAAAAAGGAACGTGTTGAATTAGCGATGATGAAAGCCAGCGTGGTTTTTCCGCTGCCCGGCGGTCCCCAGAAAATAATCGAAGGCAACTGACCGCTTTCAATAGCTCTTCTGAGAACCTTCCCCGGGCCAATGATATGTTCCTGCCCGACGAATTCCTCGAGGGTGGAAGGTCTCATACGCGCGGCTAGAGGGGCTTCTTTTTTCAACGACTCCTGATACTTTTGCTCAAATAAATCCATCTCATCAACCGGAAACAGAATAGTCGTATCAGTATTATTGTACTCTTATTATGTCTGCAGCGTAAAGAAAAAATATTTCAAGAATGATTCATGCCCGCGTGTAGATTAAGACGCTACTCCCTTGCTGCAGAATCATGCAACAAAAGTTAAATGAAAAACGCTGTTATTTGTATCTTTTTACTTCAAACCGGTAGAGCTTTACCGGTTCATCCGGACCGATACCCGCCTTCTGCCGGCAGATTTCAATTTGATAATCAACGGTATCCACTCCCTCAAGGTCCGGCAGGAGCAGACCTCTACGATAACCGGACTCCACGATGACACCGTATTTTTTCGGGTCAAGGTACTCTTTACCCGGTACCGGCTCGGGATGTGTAAGCACGTCAACAGTGTACTCCAGGTCCTTTAATTCATCAGGTTCAACCGGTTCAAACCTCGGATCGCGAGTTGCAGTAGCTATGGCATTGGCTATGATTTCACGGGCGACATTTTCCTGACAGGGTTCAAAGGTACCGATACAACCTCTTAATTCCCCATTTTTCTTGATACAAACAAACACACCAGCACGCTCACGCATCTCCGGAGTAAGATCATAGGGTTCATAGATTCTTCTCTCCCTGACAAAAGTTTCAACTGCATTTTTGGCCAGTTGAACAAGGGGAGATAGCCTGCGTATAATAATCCCGGCATACCCAACTACTGAATCATAATCACCCGAAACATCACCGCTGGTCTGATATTTTACCAGCTCGGCTTTGCCCCCTCCCAGTTCTTTCGCAGCAACGATCGTGGTAATCGCCGGAGCGAAGCCGCACATGGTTATATCAAGTTCCTGCACCCTCCTGAAAAGTGCAGCTTCATTCATCTCAAGGATAGCCTGAATCGCCTGGTGATCTTTTTTCTGGGCAATCCGCTGAGATTCATAATGGTTCATATCACTGCTGGCGAAGACTATAACCTCTCTTCTGAGTTCTTTGACTGCCCGGGCGATTTCCCTGCCAATTTCCTGAAAAACCTGCAGATCACCAGCACCAAAAATAATCGGGACTATTTTTATATCCGGCTTAAAATACTGCACAAACGGCAGTTGAACCTCAATGGAATGCTCAAACCGGTGTGCAGCCAGATCAGGTTCAAGATGAGCGGACACCGCCACCAGCTTTTCAGCCATTTCCTGATCTATCTGAACATCACCAAGAGGCGTACGCCAGGTACCTTCGGTCATGATACTGAAGGGTTTACCGTATCCGGTGTGATTCGGACCGATGATGATTAATGTATCTTTGAATTCAACCCTGGAAAATGTGGCACCAGCAACCGCCCCTGAATAGATATACCCTGCATGAGGAGCAATCAGGCCGATTACATCTTCTTTCAGGGCATTTCGATCCACGAACGATTCGATCATGGCTTTAAGCTGGGCAGGTGAAGCGGGGTAGAACTGTCCGGCAACAACTGGCTCTCTGATCATAGCATGCTCCTTTTTCGCTTTCAGCGCATTCTAAAATTCAGGTCAGCACCGCAGAACCTGCACTTTGTCCCCGCCAGTCCGGAGACATGTACCGTGTAACCCGTTCTTTCGATGATCAATCTACCACATTGATAGCAATATGTATTCTCACCTGTATGTCCGGGGACATTCCCGATGTAAACAAATTTCAATCCCTCTTTTTTCCCGATTTCTAAGGCATGCTCCAGAGTAGAGATGGGTGTCGGAGAAAGATCATTCATCTGATACTGGGGATAAAAGCGCGTGACATGCCAGGGAGTCAGTTCACCCAGACTATCTTTTATCCAGCGAGCGATGCCGCTTAGTTGTTCGTCGTCATCGTTCTGCCCCGGAACAACGTTTGTTATCACCTCAACGTGCATTCTCCACTTCTTTTTAGCCAGTTCAGCGACCTCCAGAATCCCTCTCCATCTGGTAATCCTGGCAATCTTGCGGTAAAATTCGTCTGAAAAGCCTTTTACATCCACCCTCCAAGCATCCAGATAAGGCCCGATAACATCCAGAGCCTCCGGACTCATATAGCCATTGGTCACATACACCGTATAGAGATTCCTGGCTTTAGCCAGTTTGGCGCAATCCAGCGTATATTCAAACCACATGGTAGGTTCGTTATAAGTCCAGGCTATTCCCTGACAGTTACTCTGGAGGGCAAGCTGGATGGCTCTTTCGGGAAGAATTTCTTCTGATTCTCTTACAGCAGGCGCCATATCAACGCATGAAATCTGCCAGTTCTGGCAGCCGGGGCAGTGGAAATTACATCCCCAGCTTCCCAGAGAAAAGACCTGACTACCGGGGTAAAAATGATAGAGTGGTTTCTTCTCAACCGGATCCACCGCAATAGAAGAAGCAAGCGCGTAGTTCAGGTTATAAAGAACTCCGCCCGTGTTTCTATACATACGGCAGACACCGGTATGATCGGGAGCAATACTGCAGCGCCACTGGCAGACATGACATTTTACTCCAAGGCCGGGCTTTTTCTCATATAGTAATGCTTCACGCATGAATCACCTCATGTTATGTAATATTATACCACCAGACAAAACAATATAATATTATAATTATATTTTAGCGGGAACCCGATGATAAGGTTTCTTGACCGGCATAATTCTAAGTAATAGACTGGGATTATGAAAATTATCGGAATAACCGGAAATATCGGCAGCGGTAAAAGCAGTGTCGCCCGTCTTCTGGAAGAAAAAGGCGCGGTTGTAATTGATGCGGATAAAGTAGGACATGAAATTTATGCCCCCGGCACGGAAGGATGGCAGGTTCTGGTGGATAATTTCGGTGCCGGCATCGTCAGCGACACAGGAGCCATAGATCGTAAAAAATTATCAGGCATTGTTTTCGATAATCCTGAAGCCGTAGCAAGACTGAACAGGATACTGCATCCACTCATCAGGAAGGAAATTGAAAAACGGATCGATAGTCTCAGGCAGAAGGGAGCAAAGGTCGTCGTTATTGAGGCAACCCTTTTGATCGAAGCGGGCTGGCGTGACATGGTTGATGAATTATGGTTGGTAACTGCGCCGGTTGAGATCAGCATCGCCCGCTTAAAATCGAGAGGATTATCCGAAGCAGAAGCACTCGCGCGTTTGGCTGCCCAGCCGCCTCCAGAGAAGAAAGCACACCTTGCTACCGTAATTATCAGGAATGATGGTACAGTGGATGAACTGAGGATTAAAGTAGACAGTCTCTGGGATAAAATTCATAATGAATGTAAAACATGAATACTGTCTGCGACCGGACAGATTACGGCCGGCGAAAAAAGCATGGATTATATCGCCAGCAAAAAGATTTCAGAAAACACTAATTACGTGAAGGAGCAGCGTATGTTTGATAAAATACTTATACCACTTGATGGATCAGAGTTATCCGAATCAGCTATTCCCTATGTACGCGACCTTGCTGCCAGATTAAAAGCTGAAGCGTATCTCCTGCATGTCTGCCCGCCAGGACATCAACATCTGGTACGCATGCACAGCATTTATCTGAATTACGTGGCAGAAAGCCTGAAAAAAGAAATAAAAGACCTGTGGGGCATCGAAATACCCAAATTACAGGCTGAAGTGATAACCGGCGAAGAACCCGCCAGAGCTATTTCAGAGTACGTGCAGAAAAATTCTATCAACCTGGTGGTCATGACTACCCGGGGAGCTTCAGGAATCAGGGCTCTGGCAATGGGTAATGTGGCAGATAAAGTTGTGCGCGGGCTGGGAATCCCGACTCTTTTGATACGCGTTGCAGGGAAGACACCCGGTCCTCAAAAGAAGGGACTCATACAGAGAATTCTGGTTCCGCTCGACAGCTCTGAAGCCAGCAAAATTGCAGTACCATACGCCGTAGATTTGGCCCGCAAATTACAGGCGAGTATTACTTTATTCAGTATGGCGGAAACAATCTATGCTCGCAACCTAGATGGAATGAACGCCGGGGTTGGCGTTAACTGGGATGAGATTGACGCAGCAACCCTGAAGTATCTGGAAGAATATCTGCAATCAATCGAAAATGAAGTGAAAAGCCAGGGAGTTGCGGTGGAACACATCACCAAGCTCGGCATAGATGCCGCCAGTGAAATCCTTGAACTTGAGAAAAAAATACAATTTGATCTGATTATCATGGCTACCCGGGGCAGGTCGCCAGTTGCACGCTGGGCTTTTGGTAGCACAGCAGAAAAAATCCTGAGAGAAGGGCAGATACCCCTGATGGTCATACGTGAAGCAGGGAATTGATCCCCAATCTCGGGGAATTGCATAGATAACTGGATTTCTGCTAAAATATGAAGTTGTATTTATGGGAGGTGTGCCATTTACGCGATAATTGAAACCGGTGGAAAGCAATTCAAGGTAGCTCCTGGTATGACTATTGATGTTGATCTCAATGGTTCAGCCGAGGGTGAAAAAGTTGAATTTGATAAGGTGTTGCTCATCTCCGATGAGAATAAGGTTCTGGTGGGAACCCCGACCGTGGAAGGTGCAAAAGTAGTTGCTACTTCCAGAGGCATGGTAAAGGGCAAAAAAATCATCGTTTTAAAATTCAAAGCCAAAGACCATTACACCAAGAAAACCGGACACCGTCAAAAATACACTCGGCTGGTCATTGACAGCATCATTAAACCAGGTGAAAACAATTAACTAAGCGAGGTGATTACAATTGGCTCATAAAAAAGGCGGCGGAAGTTCAACTAACGGGCGCAACAGTCCCGGTCAAAGGCTGGGGGTGAAAAGGTTTGACGGAGAACTGGTGCAGGCTGGAACAATTATCGTACGCCAGCGCGGCACCAAAATCCATCCCGGCAATAATGTGGGTCTTGGCAAAGATTATACAATCTTTGCTTTGATTGACGGTAAGGTCAAATTTGAACCTTATACTAATAACAGGAGAAAGGTCAGCGTTTACGCTGTATAAAGGTGAAAATGAAAGAAAAAATTCATCCAAAATATTATCCAGATGCACAGGTTATCTGCTCCTGCGGGAACACCTTCACCACAGGCTCAACTAAAAAGCAATTGCGGGTTGAACTGTGTAGTAAGTGTCACCCGTTCTTCACCGGCGAAAAGAAAATTATTGATACCGCCGGGCGGGTGGAGCGTTTCAAACAGCGTTATAAGATGGACAAGTAATCCCGAGCAGGTTGTACCTGAAGGAGCGGGTTCGGTACCGCTCCTTTTTGTTTAAGGGGAAAAAATGTCTGAAAAAAAATTTTACTACGGTGGGCAGGCGGTAATCGAAGGGGTCATGATGCGAGGGCAAAAGGTCATGGTCACCGCCATACGCCGTCCAAATGGAGAAATAGGAATCTATTCCGAACAACTGTCACAAATCTATACCGGCAGGTGGCGGAAGACGCCTTTTATTCGCGGTATTCTGGTGCTGATTGAATCACTGGTGCTCGGTATCCAGACGTTAATGCATTCAGCCAACGTCGCACTGGAAGAGGAAAAAACCAGGTTGACCGGCTGGTCAACCTGGGCTATATTGTTACCGGCTTTAGCATTTGCCGTTGCCCTGTTCTTTCTCCTGCCCCTTTTCATTACCAGGATTTTCGACTCGTATATCAATTCTTCCATAACCTTTAATCTGGTGGAAGGATTTATCAGGCTGGGTATTTTTATCGCCTACCTCAAACTGGTTTCGATGATGAAGGATATCCGGATGGTTTTTGCCTACCACGGAGCCGAACATAAAGCGGTCAATGCTTATGAAGACAAGGCGCCTCTTGAAGTTGCGTCAGCTAGGAAATACAGCACCGCTAACCCGAGATGTGGAACAAGCTTCCTTTTTGCAGTTTTGATTATCGCCATTATCGTGTTTTCCCTGGTGGGGAAACCAGGATTGGGATTGATGGTTCTTTCACGTATCCTGCTCGTGCCGGTGATTGCTGCCCTCGGATACGAATTCATCTATCTCACCTCGAGACACCCGGGCAATCCAATTATGAAGATTCTGTTAAAACCGGGGCTGTGGCTTCAATCCCTAACCACCCAGCAGCCAGACGACCAGCAGCTTGAGGTAGCACTGGCTGCCCTTAAAAAGGTCATCGAAATAGAACAGCCAGTGCCTGTCACTGAATCTGCTAATTCAACGGGACTTCAGATCAACTCAGGCTGAATCCGGACCCGGTAACTTTTCAAAGAAACACGAGCGATTACCGGTATGACAGACCGGCCCCGCAGGATTTACCAGGATCAGCAGTGCGTCCCTGTCACAGTCCTGCCAGATTTCTTTTACCCTTAAAACGTTCCCTGAAGTCGAACCCTTGTGCCAGAGTTCCTGCCGACTCCGACTATAAAACCAGACCTCACCGGAGGAAAATGTTAGTTTCAGAGATTCCTGGTTAATATATCCCAGCATCAGAACTTCTCTGGTTTCCGCATCCTGAATAATCGCCGGTATCAGCCCTTTAGTATCAAATTTCAGTGCCATAATGACCTCTTATCGCCCCTTCTGTTCTTCAGTACAAATTGACTTATATAAAACCCATTTAATAAATTTATTTCACTATGCTTTTTAATTCCCTTCTGTTCTTCAATACAAATTAACTTATATGAAACACCTGCAATCGGGAATTCTGAAGAAGGTAGTATTATCCAGTAAGCCGGAGAAATAGCTAATTGGCAATTTCCAAAGCCTGTCTTAAATCTATGTCCCCGGTATAAAGCGCTTTCCCAATGATCGCCGCTTCAACACCGATCTGTTTCAAAACCTTCAAATGGCTTAATGAAGATATACCCCCGGCAGCGATGACCGGCAGCCGGATTGCCTCAATCAGCTCAGCAATAGCATCATAATTAGGCCCGGAAAGCGTACCATCCCGCGCTATATCGGTATAAATAAAACGCCGGACTCCGAGTTTAACCATTTCTCGGGCCAGTAAAACTGCTTTCAACTCAGTTTTCTGGCGCCAGCCATGGGTAGCCACCATCCCTTCTCTGGCATCAATGCTGACGATGATGGATTCGGCATATTTTACGCATGCCTGCCTGACCAGTTCAGTGTTCTCCACGGCAACTGTCCCCAGAATTACACGCTCCACACCTGTTTTCAACAGCTTTTCGATGGTTGGCAAATCCCTGACTCCACCACCCAATTGCGTTGGTATCGAAATCGCAGTAGTAATTCGCTCGATAACTTCCCAGTTAACCACTTCGCCTGAAGCTGCACCATCCAGATCAATGATATGTATCCGGTTGGCTCCCATAGCTTGCCACTGCAAAGCTACTTCGAGAGGATTTTCGTTAAAAACCGTCTCCCGTTCATAATTACCCTGATAAAGGCGGACGCATTTGCCGTTTCTTAAATCAATGGCGGGTATGATATCCGTAGAATATTCTCCTTTGCAGCTTCTTTTTTGCGCTTGTTATTATAGCATTATAACCAGTAATTGAACAATTTCGCCTTAAATCGGATATTATTGCCTTTGACAATCCAGAAACCGGATTGTTTAATGGAATCAAATAATCTATGAGCTCGAAAAATTGACCGGCGAATTAAAACGTAATTTATCCTCAAAAAATAAGCCAGATCAGGGGCTGGTACAGGTATTCACCGGAGAGGGTAAAGGAAAAACCTCAGCCGCAATGGGTACGGTAATCCGTGCTCTTGGACACGGTTTAAAAGTCTTTATTGTTTTCTTCATGAAAGGCGAATATCCATACGGTGAGCGCAATATTCTTTGCAAGCTGCCCAACGTGACTCTGGTGAGTTTCGGGCAGGAGACCTTCGTAGACCCCCGGCATATCAAGCTGGAACAAATCGAACAGGCCGGACAGGCATTGATGGTTGCACGCCAGGCAATTCTCAGCGGTGATTATAATCTGGTGGTTCTGGATGAAATCAATGTAGCCACCGCCTTCAAACTCATCCCTGTGGAAGATGTTATTCGCCTGATTCAGGAAAAACCGAAACATGTAGAGCTTATCCTGACCGGTCGGCTGGCGGACCCCAGGATTATAGAAATTGCCGATCTGGTAACTGAAATGGTCAAAATCAAACATCCTTTTGATAAAGGAATAAGCGCCCGCAGAGGGATTGAATACTGACCAGAATATGCGCGACTTGCTGATTGCCACCAATAATCCCGGGAAAATCGAAGAATACCGGCATCTTCTGGAAAACATCCCTTTTAAAATCAGGACTCCTGTTGAGATTGGACTAAATCTGGAGGTGACCGAAACTGGCAAAACCTTTGAAGAGAATGCCAGCCTTAAGGCAATGGCTTTTGCAAAAGCTTCCGGCTTATTATCACTGGCTGATGATTCAGGTCTCGAGGTAGATGCACTCAACGGTGAACCGGGCATCAGGTCACGCCGTTATGCCGGAGATCATGCCTCCGACGAGGAAAGGATAAAATTCCTCCTGGACAAACTCAAAGATATCACCTGGGAGAAAAGAACCGCACGCTTTCGCTGCGTAATTGCGATTGCCCTGCCAGAAGGGAAGATTGAGTTGTGCTCGGGTGAGTGTAGTGGGCTGATCGCTTTCCAACCCCGTGGAAACCTGGGATTTGGCTATGATCCGATTTTTTACTTCCCTGAGTTAGACAAAACCTTGGCTGAACTTCCTATGGAAATCAAAAACAGGGTCAGTCATAGAGGAAACGCAGCCCGGGAAGCCGCCAAAATTTTAAACCGGCTGGCGCAATCAGGAAAGGATCCTTAAATTACGCATTGAAAATTAGCGGCGTGCGGATTCAATCACCGAGGTGTGAGCTGCGATCAGCTTTTCGAGGTCTTTGATGTGTTTTTCTTTATCATCCGCAAGTTTGCGCCAGAATTCCACACATTCTGAGCAGGATTCAGCATCTCTAAGATATGAATTTCTGATTCTCCAGAGGCTTTTGCTTTCCTGCACGATTTGCTCCATCAAATTATAGGTGTTGTTATCAAGCATTTCGCCATCCTCCCTTCTTAAATCACTTGCAAAATCCACTATCTACCCATTCTGCAGAACTTAAACTTCAGCAATGGCAATCCAAACCCTCGACACTTGGAAAATCACGTGACTTCCTGATCGGGTTTTTACCAGAGCTTTCATGATTAGATCTGACTAAAACAGTTTTCTGGTTTAATTATAATGCAGGTATGACCAGCTTTGATCCATATTCTTCTTTAATCCGGACTGATAATTCCATCCCGCTGTTTTCCTTTTTTACTCAGGATTAATCCATCCATCAGGTGAAAATTTCTGCTTATCTTCTGGAGAAAAATATGAACAGGTGATCAGATTAAAAACCGGTTGCAATCAAAATTTATGGTTCAAAGCTAAAGATGCTATAATAATGGCAAATATTCTGTCATAGAATGAAGGAAATTGAAATGACCATCCTTTGTGATTCCTACCAGCGTCCAATCAATTACCTGCGCATATCAGTGACCGACCGGTGTAACCTGCGCTGCATTTACTGTATGCCTGAAGAAGGTGTGACCTGGATTCCTCATGCCGGAATTCTGACCTACGAAGAAATCATCAGGATTGTCCGCGCAGGAGCAGAAATGGGTATTTCCAGGGTGAGAATTACCGGAGGAGAACCGCTGGTCAGGCTGGGCATTGTTGATTTTGTCCGCATGCTTTCACAAATCGAAGGACTGGTAGATATCTCCCTGACTACCAATGCCATCCTGCTGGCTGGATTTGCCAGAGAATTGAGGCAGGCCGGACTGCACCGGGTGAATATCAGCCTTGATACTCTGAATCCAGAAAAATACAAAAAGATCTGCCGGGGCGGAGATATCAGGGATGTATTAAAAGGCATTGAGGTAGCCAGAGAAACGGGATTGAATCCCGTAAAAATCAATATGGTGGTAATGTCAGGTATTAACGATGATGAAATTCTGGACTTTGCCCGGAAAACTATTAATGAAGAATGGCATGTTCGATTCATCGAACTAATGCCTTATGCACAACAGGATGGAAATCTACCTCAGGGAATTCCTGCCAGGGAAATCAAATCAAAACTCGATATCCTCGGAAAAATGGAGCCCTTCAAACATACCAGAGGAAACGGTCCGGCGAAATATTATAAATTCCCGAGAGCCAGAGGAACCATCGGTTTTATCACCGCCATCAGCGAACATTTTTGCTTTAGCTGCAACCGCCTGCGTTTGACAGCGGACGGTAAACTCCGCCCATGTCTGATGTCAGAATCAATGATTGATCTCAGAGAACCTTTGCGACACGGAATCACCGATGAAGATCTTAAGGGATTGATCAAAAAAGCCGTCGCAGAAAAGCCGCTAGAACACCATCTAAGCCAGGGTCTCAAGCCGGGAGATAGACCATTTTGCCAGGTGGGAGGATGAAAAATGGAACAATTAACTCATCTGGATGAACAGGGACGCCCCCGGATGGTGGATATCAGTGCCAAACCGGACACAATGAGGGAAGCTGTCACAAAGGGCACAGTGCACATGAAAGCAGAAACCATCGAACTCATCAAAAGGGGAAAGATTGCCAAGGGTGATGTGCTCACTGTTGCACAGATAGCCGGAATTATGGCAGCCAAGCAAACCCCAAATTTGATCCCTCTTTGTCACCCCTTGCTCCTGAGTGAAATAAGAGTTGAACTGGAAATTGATGAATCGAACCACGCTATTTACATCACCTCAACGGTAAAAAATACCGGTAAAACCGGTGTAGAAATGGAAGCGATGACAGCGACTGCGGTAGCGGCTCTCACAATCTACGATATGTGCAAAGCCGTTGACCGTGGAATTCGTATTGACAATATACGTCTGGTGAAAAAAAGCGGCGGAAAAAGTGGCACAATTATCCTTGAGTGAAATTAACAAACAACAGTAGTTGTGCTATAATACTACCTGAAAAATAAGAAAACTGTTTCAACCTGCCTATTGGAAAAATAAAAGGAGAGGATAGGCAGGCTTGACATTTTTTATTAAAGATGCTATTATTAAAATTTGTGATTGCGCCTCTGAAGAATTTTCGTTTCAAACATAATCTTTCTTTAGCCCCTGTTGCCTTTTAGTACCGCAGCAAAAAAATATTTGCGCCTTTTTAAAGAATAAAATTAGAGGAGTATTTATGGTATCAACGTGTATCGGATATGGAACCTCTGATGGTCGTAAATCTTTCTCCCGCCTGCCCCAAATACTGGATGTCCCAAACCTGATTGAAGTACAGTTGAACTCCTTTCGCTGGTTTCAGGAGAAGGGATTGAAACAGCTATTTGAAGAAATATCTCCGATTAAAGATTTTACCGGAAACCGGCTGGAGCTTAGTTTCGTGGGCTACGAATTCCGCGAGCCCCGCTACAACGAGCAGGAATGCCGGCAAAAAGACCTGACTTATTCTGCTCCCCTCTATGTGCGCACAAGATTGCTGGTTAAAGAAACCGGCGAAATCAAAGAGCAGGATTTGTTTTTTGGGGACATACCGCTGATGACATCCAAAGGTACTTTTATTACCAGTGGGGCAGAACGCATCGTAGTAAGTCAGTTACTGCGCTCTCCGGGTGTCTATTTTACTGCCAGAGAAGACCCCGCCAGCGGCAGAACACTCTGTTCGGCTAAAATAATTCCTACACGGGGAGCCTGGCTTGAATTCGAGACCAGCAACCGTGATATTATCGCCGCTAAGATTGATGGCAAGCGGAAAATCGCCGTTACCACGCTTTTGCGTGCCATCGGGTTCGGCACCGATAACCAGTTGCTGGATCTGTTCAAAGACGTGGAAAAAGATCCTGAACACCAGTATATCAAATCCACCATGGACAGGGATCTGGGAGTTAAAGATGAGGCGGAGGCACTGATAGATATTTACCGCAAACTGCGCCCCGGAGACCCTCCCAATATCGAAAACGCCCGTAAACTGATCAATAACCTGTTCTTTGATGAAACCCGCTACGATCTGGGTAATGTCGGACGTTACAAGCTGAACACAAGGCTGGGGCTTAAAATCAGTGAGGATGTGCGGTGTCTGACCCGTGAGGATATTGTGGCGATTATCCGTCACATGATCCTGATCAACAATGGCGAGGGTCATGATGACGACATTGATCACCTTGGAAACCGCCGTGTACGCACAGTCGGTGAACTGCTCCAGAACCAGTTCCGCATCGGACTGCTGCGACTCGAGAGAGTCGTCAAGGAGCGCATGAGCATCATCCCGACCGAGGCTGTAACAGCCAATGCGCTGGTAAATATCCGTCCCGTCGTCGCGGCAGTCAGAGAATTCTTCGGTGGATCCCAGTTATCTCAATTTATGGATCAAACCAATCCTCTGGCTGAAGTGACCCACAAGAGACGTCTTTCCGCGATGGGTCCGGGTGGTCTTTCCCGCGAAAGAGCCGGTTTCGATGTGCGAGATGTCCATTATTCGCACTACGGACGCATATGTCCGATCGAAACACCGGAAGGGCCGAACATCGGTCTGATCGGCTCACTGGCAACCTATAGCAGGATTAATGAATACGGGTTTATTGAAAGCCCGTACCGCATTGTGGTCAAAGAACTTGAGAATACGGATACCAGACTGGTTGGTAGAACCGCACGGGAGACGATCCTGGATGAGGAAGGGAAAACAATTGTTAAGGAAGGATCAGTCATCACCGCCAAAATCCAGGCAAAACTGGCAAAAATGCCCGCCAGAACTGTCAAGGTTGTACCTTTTGTCTCCGATGAGGTGATTTACCTCTCAGCCGACAAAGAAGATCAGTACACCATTGCACAGGCAAATGCAAAACTGGACGAGCACAACCAGTTTGTCGGTGATAATATCGAAGCCAGGCAGGCAGATCATTATCTTCTTGTAAAACCGGATAAAGTTGATCTGATGGATGTCTCTCCCAAACAGATAGTCAGTGTTGCAACAGCATTAATACCTTTCCTGGAGCATGACGATGCTAACCGTGCTCTGATGGGCGCCAACATGCAACGGCAGGCTGTTCCGCTGATCAAAGCTGAAGCTCCTCTTGTAGCAACCGGTATGGAAGCCGAAGCTGCCAAACACAGCGGCCAGCTCGTTTTTGCCCAAAACCCGGGGGTGGTTACGTCGGTTACCGGATCAGCTATCGTGATTACCCGGGATGATGGCACCCAGGACACCTATCCATTGATGAAATTCGTCAGGACCAACCAGGGAACCTGTATTACCCAGAGGCCGATTGTGAATAAAGGAGACCGGGTTGAAGCCGGTTCCCTGATTGCTGATAGCTCTGCGATTGATCATGGGGAGCTGGCTCTCGGGCAAAATATCATCTGCGCCTTTGCGAGCTGGGAAGGTTACAACTATGAGGATGCCATCGTTATCAGCTCCAGGCTGGTAGAAAATGATAAATTTACCTCGATACATATCGAAAAACACGAGGTGGAAGCCCGGGACACCAAGCTCGGTCCAGAAGAAATCACCCGGGATATACCCAATGTTGGAGAAGAAAGCCTGCGGGAGCTGGATGAAAACGGCATCATTCGCATCGGAGCCGAAGTTAATCCCGGAGATATCCTGGTGGGCAAAATCAGCCCGAAGGGCGAGACCGAACTCTCTGCAGAAGAGAAGCTGTTACGGGCTATTTTCGGTGAGAAAGCCCGTGAGGTCAAAGATACGTCTTTAAGAGTTCCCCACGGTGAATGGGGAAAGGTGATCAATGTTAAGGTTTTCTCACGCGAAAATTCCGATGAAATCCCGGCTGGTGTAAACCAGTGGGTGCAGGTCTGGGTAGCCCAGAAACGCAAGGTCTCAGTAGGCGATAAAATAGCCGGAAGACACGGGAACAAAGGTGTCGTGGCTTTGATTGCCCCCAAAGAGGATATGCCCTTCCTGCCTGATGGTACGCCGGTGGATATCGTTCTCAACCCGATCGGCGTCCCCTCCCGCATGAACATCGGGCAAATCCTGGAAACTCATCTCGGCTGGGCAGCGCAGATACTGGGCTTCAAGGCTTTAACACCGGTATTTGACGGTGCCGATGACAACGACATTGAAAGCGGACTGGCAAGAGCCTGGATTGTGCAGCGAGCCGGAGCGGTGGAACTCGATCCGGTCACCGACAAAGCGAACCTGGATATGGACAGGGTAAAAAGCTGGCTAACCGAAAGAGGTTATGACGCGGATAAAATTTTCGATAGCAACTTCCCCGAGGAAGCCAAAAAAGCCGCCTTGCGCCTGTGGCTGGATGACCTCGGGATTGATGCCAGAGAAATGGAACTGTCGGAAATGGAAAAGCTTTCCAAGAGGCTGAGTTCCGAAAAGAACCTGCCTTCACCGGTTACCGGGAAAGTTATTCTGCGTGACGGGCGCACCGGTGAGCCTTTCGATCAGCCTGTCACGATCGGTAATATCTACATGATGAAACTGATCCATCTGGTCGAAGACAAGGTACACGCCCGCTCAACAGGTCCCTATTCACTGATTGCCCAGCAACCGCTGGGTGGCAAAGCGCAGTTCGGCGGTCAGCGTTTCGGGGAAATGGAGGTCTGGACACTGGAGGCTTATGGTGCAGCCCATAACCTGCAGGAAGTCCTGACAATTAAATCCGATGACGTCACTGGTCGAGCCAAGACATATGAAGCAATAGTTAAAAATGAAGATATCATCCAGCCAGGAGTGCCGGAATCCTTCAAGGTTCTGGTCAAGGAACTGCAGAGTCTGGGACTGGCAATTGAAGTCATCAATGAAGAAGAATCGGGAGAGCCCGGAGATCTGATCACTGAACACCAGACGACACCGGGAATTTCTCAAGAGTCTGAAGAGGTAGAGGAGAAAAATGCTGGAAGTTAACGATTTTGATGCGGTACGCATTTCACTGGCTTCACCCGAGCAAATTAGAAGCTGGTCTTATGGTGAGGTGACCAAACCGGAGACCATAAACTACCGCACTTTAAAACCCGAAAGAGATGGCCTGTTCTGTGAAAGAATTTTTGGCCCTACCAAGGATTTTGAATGTTTTTGCGGTAAGTACAAGAAAATCCGGTATAAGGGAATTATCTGCGACAAATGCGGTGTCGAGGTTGCTCGCGCCAAGGTCCGCCGCGAGCGCATGGGACACATCGAACTGGCTGCCCCTGTGAGCCACATTTGGTTCGTCAAGGGCACACCCAGCCGCGTCGGTTTGCTCCTGGACATCTCCCCTCGCTCTTTGGAGAGAGTTCTGTACTTTGCTCAATACATCGTGATAGACGTAGATGAGGAGGCGCGACACCAAGCCCTCAGCGGCCTCGACCAGGAGCTAGTGGACGAGACCGAACGCATCGAGCGTGTGCTGGCAGAGAAGACAGCCGAAGTCGAAGCTAGCCTCGAACAGGCCATTGCCGAGATCAGAGCCACCCACGAGCAGACTCTGAAAGCTCTGGATGATAGGTTGGCCAGAGAGCGGCAAGAACTGCAAGAGGAGGCAGACAGTATCCGCGAGCAGCTTTCGGGCCTGCTCAACCAGGCGGCACCAGAGGATGTGCTCTTCCGTGGCAAATACGTGGTGCGCCAGGACGAGGCTGTGAAGCCGGATACCCTCGCTGACCTGGATCGCATGCTGGCAGAGGCCATGGCTAGCCTGGACCGCCAGATCACTGCCGACAAGGAGAACGACGCCGCTCGAGCGGGTGCAGAGATCGATCTCCTCCGCCACAATGCTGACGAGGAGAAAGAGCGGCTTGTCTCGCAGCGCGATCGCGAGCTGGGCGAGCTGCAGGAACGCATCGAGACGCAGCGCAAAGAGATCGAGGGGCTAGCCCGCCTGCAACTTCTGAATGAGAGCGAATACCGCAACCTGAACGAACATTACGGGCACATCTTCCGCGCCGGCATGGGCGCAGAAGCCGTGCGCGAGATCATCGTCAACACCGACCTGGACCAACTCTCGGAGGAACTGCGGCACGAGATCCGCATGTCTACCGGCTCCGTCCAGCGGCGAAAGAAGGCCACCAAGCGCCTGCGCGTGGTGGAAGCCTTCCGCAAGAGTGGCAACAAGCCAGAGTGGATGATCTTGACCGTGGTGCCCGTTCTGCCACCGGACCTCCGCCCAATGGTCCAGCTGGACGGTGGGCGCTTCGCCACTTCTGACCTCAACGATCTCTATCGGCGGGTCATCAACCGCAACAACCGCCTGAAGAGGCTGCTGGAACTGGGCGCGCCGGAGATCATCATCCGCAACGAAAAGCGCATGCTCCAGGAAGCGGTAGACTCCCTGATCGACAACGGCCGCCGCGGTCGTGCCGTATCCGGCTCGAGCAACCACAAGCTCAAGTCGCTGAGCGACATGCTCAAGGGCAAGCAAGGGCGTTTCCGACAGAACCTGCTGGGCAAGCGCGTAGACTACTCGGGCCGCTCAGTGATCGTGGTTGGCCCAAGCCTGGAGTTGCACCAGTGCGGCCTGCCCAAGCGCATGGCCCTGGAACTCTTCAAACCCTTCGTCATGCGCCGGCTCGTCGAGCGCGGCTTCGCTCACAACATCAAGAGCGCCAAGCGTATCGTGGAGCGCGTGCGGCCCGAGGTCTGGGACATGCTTGAAGAAGTGATCAAGGGCCATCCGGTGCTGCTCAACCGTGCCCCCACTCTGCATCGCCTCGGCATCCAGGCTTTCGAACCCGTGCTGATCGAGGGCAGTGCTATCCAGATCCACCCCCTCGTCTGTGCCGCGTTCAATGCCGACTTCGATGGCGACCAGATGGCCGTGCACGTGCCGCTATCCCAGGCCGCCCAGGACGAAGCACGCAACCTGATGATGTCGACGCTCAACCTGCTCTCACCCTCCAGCGGGGAGCCGATCGTGGCCCCGACCCTGGATATGATCTTGGGTTGCTACTACCTGACGCTCGTGCGGCCAGGTGCCAAAGGCGAAGGGCGAAGATTCGCCTCCGCTGACGAAGCCAAATTGGCCTTTGACTTGGGCCAGATCGACCTCCAAGCAGCAGTAGCGGTCCCGATCAGGGGCTACGTGAGAGAAGAGAATGGACACCTCTCCTGGGACAACGAACCCGACACTGAACTCAAATGGACCAGCGTTGGCCAGCTAACGCTCAACAGCGTCCTGCCAGAAGAAATGTCCTTCCTGAACGTCCCGTTCGAGAAGATCCCCTCCGGTCGGATCCCGCTGGAAAACGTGGACTTCGACAAATTCGAGCTGACCCGTTTCGACCGCAAGAAGCTGCGAGCTCTGGTGGGAGACTGCTATCGCCGCTACGGCCCGGAGCGAACGGCGAAACTGGCCGACGAGATCAAGCGCATCGGGTTCGAATATGCTACTCGCGCCGGCATCACCATCGCTATCGGGGACCTGACTATCCCGCGAGAGCGAGACCAGTACCTCAAGGAAGCCGATGCTCGTATCGAGGAGATCAAGAAACAATACCAGCGCGGCCTCATCACTGAGGAAGAGCGCTACAACCAAGCGGTGGAAATCTGGACCGATACCACTGAAAAGGTCACCAAGGCCATGTCCAATGCGCTGGACCGTTTCAGCTCCATCTATATGATGAGCACCTCGGGGGCGAAAGGTAATATCCAGCAGCTACGCCAGATGGCAGCCATGCGCGGCTTGATGACGGCTCCTTCCGGCCGCATCATCGATCTGCCCATTCGCTCGAGCTTCCGCGAGGGACTAACAGTGCTGGAGTACTTCATCTCCACGCACGGCGCGCGCAAAGGTCTGGCCGACACTGCTATCCGAACTGCCGACTCCGGCTACCTGACTCGTCGCCTCATCGACGTGTCCCAGGATGTCATCATCAACGAAGAAGATTGCGGCACCACCAATGGCATCTGGATCGAGCACCGCGTGGAGCGAGGCCTGGTCGAGCCGTTGACGCAACGGATCGTCGGGCGGCTGGCCGCCAGCGATATCATCGACCCCGACAGCGGAGAGATCATCGTCCATCGTGACGAGGAGATCACCGAGGAAGCCGCTGCTCGCATCGACGAATCGTCGGTGCCACGAGTGCACGTTCGCTCGCCACTGGACTGCCAGTCGCGCCGCGGCATCTGCCAGAAGTGCTATGGGCGCAGCCTGGCTCGCGGCCGCATGGTGGAGATCGGCGAAGCGGTCGGTATCATCGCCGCCCAAAGCATCGGCGAACCGGGCACTCAGCTCACGATGCGTACTTTCCACACCGGCGGTATCGCTGGCACCGACATCACCAGCGGCTTGCCACGGGTGGAAGAGCTGTTCGAAGCACGCGTGCCCAAGGGCCAAGCCATCGTCGCCGAGATCGATGGGGTGGTGGAAATCACTCGCCAGGACGACTTCCGCAAAGTCAAGGTCGTTTCCAGCGAAGTGTACCGCGACGAGCAGGAACTGCCGCCCGGTAGCGTGCCCGTAGTCAAAGAAGGCGACCTGGTGGACATCGATACCGTGGTGGCCAGAACGCCAGAGGGCAATGAGATCACTGCTCGTATGGCCGGGCACATCAGCTTCGTCGATGACAAGG
>Ga0078972_1003649_pt1 | contig 45191 bp, 56 predicted proteins | sample YelNatPaOPGAMG01_FD_67568 | JGI IMG/M metagenome (GOLD analysis project Ga0078972, IMG submission 67568) | Hot spring thermophilic microbial communities from Obsidian Pool, Yellowstone National Park, USA - OP-RAMG-01 (SPADES assembly) (version 2) | ecosystem: Environmental > Aquatic > Thermal...
TATTCCTTAGGACAAGCTCAGAATATATTGTTGGATGTAGTAAACATTCTAACGTTAGAATTTACATCCCATCAGATAAAGTTATAGCAATAAAATATGTAGAAAATCAAAAGACGAGAGGACAAAAAATTCAACCTAACAACGATAAAAAATAAAAAACAAGCCAAAACTAGTTATTTACAGTTTCCTCTACCACGAGTAATCCCCCTATAGGCATATAAACAATATTTGTTTTTACATCATCTCTGGGGCTTTTATATTCAAAATATCAAATATAATATCAAATATCTTTTGAGTGGCATAAACTAAGGATATACGTTTTTTTGTGGTGATTTCATCTGAAGTGATTACTTTGTGGGTGTTGTAAAATTTGTGGAAGCTTTTAGCTATATCAAGAGAGAGCTTTACCACCAGGCTTGGGTCTTTTTTGATAACTCCTTCAAAAAGAACATCCTTTGAAGAAAGAATTCGTTTTATAAGATCTAATTCCTCTTCTTCGTATGTATATTTATCCTTGTAAAAGCCAAATACAAAGGGCTCTTTTAGTTGTCTTTTTATACCCATAGTCCTTGCATAAGCGTATTGCACATAAAACACTGGGTTTTCAGAGTTTTGGGCTTTTACTAAATTTATATCTATATCAAGGGGTGTATCGGCTTTTTTGGTTAAGAACATAAACCTTAGATTATCTGCTCCTATATCCTCTATTACATCTATTAGCTTTAGCATCTTGCCGGTGCGTTTTGACATCCTTACTTCTTGACCGTTTTCAAAAAGCTTTACGATTTGGAAAAGCTCCACACTAAGCCAATCTTGTGGTATATCAAGAGCTTCCAAAGCTGCTTTTAAACGTGGTATATATCCATGATGATCTGCTCCCCATAGGTCTATGGCTTTTTTGTATCCTCTTTGGTATTTGTCAAGATGATAAGCTATATCAGAGGCAAAGTATGTATAAGACCCGTCGCTTTTTCTTAGCACTCTATCTTTGTCTTCATCTTTTGATTTAAACCAAATAGCCTCATCTTTTTCTTCTATAAGATTTTTCTCTTTTAAAAGCTCTAATACTTTTTTTACCTTATCTTTTAGGGTCTTTTCACTAAAATATATATCAAACTCTACATTTAAAAGCTTCAACGTATTCTTTATATCTTCCATCATCTTTGATATGGCAAAATCTTTGACGCTTTCAAGGTTTATGTCGCTTTTGTTATGCTCTTTTAAAAATGCCTCTGCTATATCTTTTATATAATCTCCTTTATAGCCATCTTCTGGAAATGGGTATAAATCCTGATTTATATAATGCATTACACTTTTTGCCAGTAAGTTTACCTGATTACCTGCATCGTTTATGTAGTATTCTCTATCTACTTTTATATCAAAAAATCTAAACAACCTATAAAGCACATCACCTATGACAGCGCCTCTTCCGTGCCCAAGATGAAGTGGTCCTGTGGGGTTTGCGCTCACATACTCTAAGTTTATCTTATCTTCTTTTTTTATACCAAAAGCCTCAAGAATAGCATCGTCTTTTATATAGTTTATAGGATTTTCTAAAAACTCAAATAAAAGTTCCTCGTAAAATGCACTTGATAGTTTCATGTTTACAAAGCCATTTAGCGCTTCTACTTTTTCAAAGTAAGGGAGGTTTTTTAGGTTATCTGCGATAGTTATTGCTATATCCTGAGGTTTTTGTTTTAGGGTTTTTGAGAGTATAAAAGCTACGTTTGAGGCAAAATCTCCGTAAGATTCTTCTTTTGGAAGCTGTATCTGGGGTTCTATCTTAACATTGTACAAATTTTTAATGGTTTTTTGAATAATTTCTTTTATTAGTTGTTTCATATATACTCCTCAAGAGGGTCTTATCACCGCTAGAAGTATCACACATATACCAGCTATTATCAAGAACGGGCTTACTATCTTTATAAACTTTCCGTAGGTTTTTATATCGTTTTTTACATGTATAAAATATACGTTTAGGGCTTCCATTGGTAAGAAAAAACCAAAAACTATGGGAAGTTTCATCATAAGCCAAGGGATTGGTTTAAATCCAAGCATAGAATACATACCTATGCCAAAAAATATCACTAAGAAAAAGGCAAAAAGCTCTAAGTTTACAAGCTTTTTATAAAATCTCCACATATAATCGTAATCACAGTTTATACCTTTTTCGTAAGCCACAATTGTAAAAAGCCCCAAAGACGAAGAAGCACCGGCCCATAAAATGACAGACATAATGTGAAATGCTTTTAGAAGAAGAAACATCATATAAGCTCCTTTGGAAATGGTTCTAGATAAGTTTGTTTTAATATATATTCATCATCAAATCTAATAGCAAAAGATTTTAGCATGTAAAGAGGCACAAAAATATCTACTTTATTCTCTTTAAAAAGTTTAAGCACTTCCATAAAGTGTCTTCTTTCGGCGTTACTAAGCTTTCTTGAAAAATAACCAAAGATATGTTCCATAACATTTATATGGTTTAATCTTTTTCTTTTGGAGTTTAGAGCTTTTAAAAACTGCTTTTTATATGTATCTTTTACATTGTTAAAATCTTCATTTTTAGAAGACGCCACAAATCTACCTAAAGATCTCATAATATTTTGATTATAATACATAAGCATAAACTTATACCTTGTATGAAATTCTATAAGCTCAGAATAATCTTTCATATGTTCAAAGTTTTCTCTTAAGTCTGCTATGGCAAATATTTTTGTAAGAAAATCATACCTTATACCATCATCCAAAAGCCTTTTTTCCTCTTCTATAGGATAATCTTCAAAAGCATCAAGAAGTTCTTTTGCAAAAAACCCTGGGCCTTTGCCTGAGCTTTGAGCGTTCTTATGAAAATATTTTGCACTGTAAACCCCGCAAGAGGGAGATTTTGATTTTAGTATAGCCCCGTCTATGTTTAGGTTTTTAACAAAGTTTTTTGAAAAGTTTGTCATCTTCTGGCTTAAATCAAGCCCTGTGGAAGGCTGGATAAGTTTTAGATGATCATCTTCTTTTTGTATTAGGATAGGGTCTCTTGGTATGCCAAGCCCTATCTCCACTTCTGGGCATACTTTGACTGTGTTTACAAAGTTTGATAAGCTTTTAACAAAATCATCGGATATATAAGCGCCGTTGTATCTACAAGCCTCAAAAAAACAAGCGCTTACAAGAACATTAGGCTTTGCCAAGGGCTTCATCCAAAGCGCTTAAAAATATATCTATACGATTTTCTACCTTGTCTTTTTCCTTTTCTTCTTTGAAATGCTCTAAGGCTTTTTGTTTTAGGGCATTTTTGTCTATAGATGTTTTACCTTTTAGCTCCTCGCATAAGAAATCTGAGACCGCTAAGAGTTTTTTACAGCGTTTTGTAGCTTTAAACTTACAATCTACTATAGCATCGTTTTCTTTTTTTATGAAAAGCTCAAGACGATGACAACCCTCTTTACAAAGCCCAGACATCAAACCTTCTAAGCTTTCTGAAACTTCATTTTTAAGACCAGCCTTTAGATACTCATCTACCTTCATAAAGCACCTCCGCTATTTGGATTGCATTTGTGGCAGCGCCTTTTCTTATGTTGTCTGCCACTACCCACATAGATAAACCGTTATCAAAAGCCCTATCTTTTCTTATCCTTCCTACAAATACCTCATCTCTTCCTTCTACTACAATTGGTATTGGATACACACCGTCTTTTGGTTCATCCATAAGTATAACACCTGGGGCTTTTCTTAAAAGCTCTCTTATCTTTGCTATGTCTGGTTCTTTTTTTAGTTCTAAACTTATAGCTTCAGAGTGTCCGTAAAACACAGGCACTCTCACGGTGGTGGCGGATACTCTTATATCGTTATCGTGAAGCATCTTTCTTGTTTCGTTTAACATCTTTGTTTCTTCTTTGGTGTATCCATCCTCTAAAAATACATCTATCTGAGGTATCACGTTAAAAGCTATTCGCTTTGGCAAAACATGATTTGGTTCTATCCTTTTTTTCTGGCACCAGTTTTCTGTTTGGATTTTTAGCTCTTCTATAGCTTTAGCCCCAGCTCCTGATACCGCTTGATAAGTAGACACTATAATCTTTGATATACCAAACTCATCGTATATGGGCTTTATAGCCACAAGCATTTGAATGGTAGAGCAGTTTGGATTTGCTATTATGCCTTTATGTTTTTTTATATCTTCTTTGTTTACCTCAGGCACCACCAGTGGTACATCATCATCCATCCTCCAAGCGGAGGAGTTATCTATCACCACAGCACCATCTTGGGCAAACCTATGAGCCCATTCTTTGCTAACTGAAGACCCAGCTGAAAAAAGCGCTATATCTATACCTTTAAAAGATGTTTGTTTTTCAAGAGCCTCCACCTTATACTCGTGGCCTTTAAAACTCATAGTTTTGCCTTCTGATTTTGAAGATGCAAAAAGCCTAAGCTCTTTGACGGGAAAATTTCTTTCTTCCAAAACCTTTAAAAACGTTCTTCCTACTTCGCCAGTAGCACCAACAATAGCAACATTTACCATAGATAAGTATTATAAACTAAAATCCGCCTAAAGCATATCAAATTTTGATGTATAATATGAATTATGAAAACGCATGAAGTCCTACAATTTTTATGGAAAGGCTTTTCTTATATCATAATAGCTTATGGATACTATCTTTTATATACATTTTGTCTTGATACATTTTATAGATTTTACAGTTACAATACATCTATTTACTTGGCAATATTGATAACAGCACTTGCTATAGGTATAGGTTTTGGTTTTTGGCTTTTAGGAAGAAAAAAAGAACAAGAAGAACAATGAGATTTTTTATAGGGATATTTACCACAAAAAGATTAGAAGATCATGTGAATAAAATAAAAAACGAGTTATCTGATGTTGTAATGGGAAAATGGGTAGAACCTCAAAACCTACATATAACACTGCAGTTTATAGGCGATGTTAAAGAGTCAAAAAGGATCAACCTTCTTTACAATTTAGAGGAAATTTCAAAAAACTTCTCACCTTTCACAGTAGCTTATACTGGTGTCGGGGCTTTCCCAAACACGAGCAAGCCACGTATTCTTTGGATAGGTATATCCAAAGGAGCAAGTAGTTTAAAGGTTTTGGCCAACAAAATAATAAAAACAAACGCCAAAAGCGGTATAGAACCAGACACAAAACCTTTTTACCCACACGTGAGTATATGTAGAATACATGAGATTACCTCCAATAAAATATATCCATTTATGAGAAAGCACAAAGATATATTCTTTTTGGAAGAAGAGATAAGTAAAATAGCCCTTGTCAAAAGCTCACTAACAAGTGTAGGGCCTATATACACTATAGTACAAGAATTTTATCTAAAAGGAAACGATGTGAGAGTATGAGCACATATAAAGAAGCGGGCGTAGATATAGAAAAAGCAGACCGTTTTGTAGGCTTTTTAAAAGAAAGACTTAACAATCTTAATAAAAACCTAAAACAAGCTCTTCCCTTTGGGGCTTTTGCAGCAGGTTTTTTGGTAGAAGATTGTGATTTGGTGATTACATCCACCACTGATGGGGTTGGCACAAAGCTAAAAATAGCCCAAAGTCTTGATATACACAACACCGTAGGCATAGATCTTGTGGGGATGAACGTAAACGATATAATAACCACCGGTTCAAAACCAACGGCATTTTTAGATTATATAGCCATAGGCAAGATTGAAGAGTCTACAATAAACCCATTGATAGAAGGGATTATAACAGGTTGCGAGGAGGCAAATACACCTCTTGTGGGTGGAGAAACTGCCGAAATGCCAGCTTTCTACAAAGAAGGCGAATACGACTTAGCTGGGTTTTGCATAGGCGTTTGTAAAAAGGACGAAATCATTACAGGACAGGATGTAAAAGAAGGCGATGCTATAATAGCTATACCCTCTTCTGGATTTCACAGCAACGGCTTTTCATTGGTAAGATATATTTTAGAAAAACACCATATTAAATACAACGATTATATAAAAGAGTTCGGAAAAGAACTTTGGGAAATACTGCTAACCCCAACCAAAATATATGTAAAAGATGTTTTGGGGCTTAAAAACAAAATAAAGATAAAAGCTATGGCTCATATAACAGGAGGCGGTATACCTGGCAATCTTGTGAGAGTGATACCAGATGGTCTAAGAGCAGTGATTGAAAAATACCCTATACCGGATTTATTTTTATGGTTTCAAAAGCTTGGAAACATAAACAAAGAAGAAATGTACAAAACTTTTAATATGGGAATAGGATTTATGATTGTCGTTGAAGAAAAAGATAAAGAGGTTGCTCTAAACACTATAAAAGGTTCTTTTGTTGTAGGGCATATAGAACAATCAAAAGATAATAGTAAGATTGTTTTAAATGACATATAGTCATAAAAAGTTGAGCGCAGTCATAACTAATTTAAAATTTACTCATACATTCAATATTATCAGCTTAAAGGAGGTTGCATTTATGTTTGAATATAGTGATATAGTTTTGGATCACTTCCTTAACCCAAGAAACGTAGGGGTTTTGGAAGATGCCAACGGCGTAGGCCAATGTGGAAACCCAGCTTGCGGAGACGCTATGCTTTTTACCATAAAGGTAAATCCTCAAAACGATGTTATAGAAGATGTGAGGTTTAAAACCTTTGGATGCGGTTCTGCCATAGCAGTTTCTTCTATGCTTACCGAGATGATAAAAGGTAAAGATATAAACTATGCTTTAAATCTTACATACAAAGATATATTTGATCAGCTTGGTGGGTTGCCACCTCAGAAGATACACTGTACAAACTTAGGCCTTGAAACCCTTCACGTAGCTATAAGAGATTATCTTACAAAGCAAGGAAGACTTGAAGAAGCAAACGCTATACCAACATGTTTTGAAGAATCAGAGGAAGAAGAGTCCCAAGAGTTTGGTTTCTTAACCACATAAAATGAGTCATAAACCAAAAGCGCTTGTTCTATTTTCCGGCGGGCTGGATAGCCAGCTTGCCGCAGTGAACATTAGCAAAGTTCAAAATATAGAAGTAAAGCTAATACACTTCTACACTGGTTTTTGTATAACAGAGCATAAAAGAAGATTGGGCATTCCAAACAAAGATGGCAAAATACCTCAAAATCCAGCTTTAAAAGCGGCCGCAGCTTTAGAATTACCTATAGAGATAATAGATATATCTCAAGAGTATATAAATGTAATTTTAAACCCAAAATTTGGCTACGGCAAGAATATTAATCCATGTCTTGATTGTAGAATTTTTATGCTTTTAAAATTAAAAGAAATAATGAAAAAAGAAGGTTATGATTTTATAGTCACCGGAGAAGTACTGGGACAAAGGCCAATGTCTCAAACAAAAGATAAACTTACTATCGTAGAAAAAGAAACAGGCCTTAAAGGCTTAATAGTAAGACCCTTGTCTGCTAAGCTTTTACCAGAAACAATACCAGAAGAAAAAGATCTGATAAAAAGAGAATTAATGTGGGATATATCAGGACGCTCAAGAACAAAACAGATAAATTTAGCAAAAACCTACAATATAGACTATGAGCAACCATCTGGTGGATGTTGTTATCTTACAGATGAGCACTTTGCAATAAAGTTTAAAGAAGAGTTAAGCTTTAAAAAATCTCTAAATTGGGACGATTTAAGTCTTATGACAGTGGGAAGGCACTTAAGATTGCCAAACGGCACCAAGATGATCATTTCAAGAAACGAAGGCGAGACGAGGTTTCTAAATGGGTTTAAAAATAGGTTTGACTGGGCTTATGTAGAAAATAAAGCTATTGCCATATTAAAAGAGTTAAACGAAGAAGACATAGATTATATAGCAAAGATAATGGCAAGATACTGCGGTAACAATACCACAAAGGTAACCCTATCCATAAATAAAAATATGATAAAAGAACTTGCAGAACCATTAGAAGATGATATAATAAATAACCTTAAGATAGGAGACATGGATCATGTTAGAAGACGTTAAACCGGACTTAGAGCACAATGTGTGTGGCACTTACTGTCCTATACCTATATCAGAACTTAGCAACCAAATAAAAAGCATGAGCTTAGGCCAAGTTATAGAGTTAATAGCAGATGATCCCGGTGTGGTTGAAGACGTACCAGCTTGGTGTAAAGCCACCGGACAGGAGTTTTTAGGAATTTATGAAGAAGATGGCGAGTTTCACGCTTTTATCAAAAAAGTGAAAGATTGAAGGAGGTAACACCATGAACGCTGTTAGGATAAGTATGGATATGACCTTAGTGGAGCTTTTTAGTGTAGTACCAGAAAGTAGAAATCTACTTATGAATTACGGCCTGAACAAGCTCATAGAAGAGGATGTATTGGATGTTCTTGGAGATAAGCTATCGGTGCATGGTCTTTTTAAGATATCATGTGTACCAGAAGAGGAAAAATACGAAGTTTGGAACAAGATCGTTTCTTTAACTTCTTAAAGGAGTAAATATTATGGAAGATAAACTTCAAGAAGTAGAAAAGATTTTAAAAATGATAAGACCAGCTCTTGATCCACACCACGGCAACATCAAACTTGTGGATGTAAAAGAAAACGTAGTTTATCTACAGTTTGAAGGTGGGTGTTCCGATTGCCCCGTAGTGGATATGTCTATAAAAAACGTCATAGACGCATCCATAAAGGGCAACCTAAGGTGGGTCAAAAAGGTGGAAATCTTATACCCAAAGATAAACATATCAAGTCAGTAAACCGCCTCACCATGCGCAACAGAGTCTAAGCCTTCTATCTCCTCTTCTTTTCTTATCCTTATACCCATCATTACATCTACTATTTTAAAGATAATAAAGCTTACCACAAAAGCGTAAATCATCGTAGATATGGATGCTATTATTTGGGCTATAAGAAGATGAGAATTTCCGTACAAAATACCTTTTTCAGAAGGGTTTATAGATGGATCTGCAAACACACCCGTTAAAATAACGCCGAAGAAACTTGCTACACCATGCACTCCAAATACATCAAGAGCGTCATCGTAACCAAGCTTTGGCTTTAGCCAAGATACCGCAAGCACAGGCAACACGCCAGCCAATATACCTATAACCATAGCACCCATGATGTTTACATAACCAGAAGCAGGGGTTATACCAGCCAAACCTGCTATGGCACCAGAGGCTATACCGAGCGTTGTGGGTTTGCCGTGGATCTTCCATTCTGTTATCATCCAGGATATAGCCGCTATGGCTCCGGCTGTGTTTGTGACAAGCCATGCACTTGAAGCTATACCATCAGCTGCTAATTCAGAACCAGCGTTAAAACCAAACCATCCAAACCAAAGAAGACCAGCCCCAAGCACAGTATAAGCTACGTTGTTTGGCACAAGCTGTGTATTTTTACGTTTACCAAGCACAAGAGCACCGGCAAGACCACCAAAACCAGCAGTTATATGGATAACGATACCACCTGCAAAATCAACAGCTCCAAGCTTAGCTAACCATCCACCTCCCCATACCCAGTGAGCCACAGGAACATAAACAAATGAAATCCAAAGAGGCACTATCACAAGCCATGCACTAAACTTTAGCCTTTCTATCAAAGAACCACTTACCAAAGCCACAGCTATAGCAGCAAAAGCTAATTGAAATCCAGCGTATATAAACTCAGGTACAGTGGTAGAAGGATGAAGTGTGTTTGATGTTACTCCGTTCATAAAAAGATATTGCAAATTACCAATAATACCGTGCACATCTTTACCAAAAGCAAGAGAATAAGCGTAAATCACCCATATGACACTTGTTATAGCATAAGCTATAAAACTAAGGGCTATGGTGTTTAAAAGATCTTTTTTCTTTGCCATACCACCATAAAAAAACGATAGGCCAGCCAGTGTCATAAGAACAACCAAAGAACTTGATATCAGCATCCAGGCTGTATCACCGTGGTTTAGACCAGTTGCCATAGCATACCTCCAAGAAAATAGTTTTCGAATCAAAGCTAATTACAAATTTCATTCCATGTATTTTTTTATTGAGGCACAACAATCTAAAAATTTACTTATCATGTTATATTGTTAACATGTTAACAAAATTGTTAACAAAAACACAAATTTATTTTCAGTAATATCCGTTTATTAAAAAGTAAACTGGTAGATTTATGGTGATTCTTTTTGGAGGTTTTCTGAAAGGGGAAAGTTCACGGATGATTCTTGGGGCACTCTCATCCAATATCTTATAACCACTTGACTGCACCACCTTCAAAGAAGACATATCTATAGTCCCATCTTTATTTATGGTAACCCTTACCACCACCTCACCTTTTATACCAAGCCTTTTAGCTTCTTTAGGGTAAAGGTCTCTTTCTCTAGCTTGCCTATTTAGATATCTGATTAACCAACTTAGATACTGATAAACGCTCTCTTCTTTTTTTACAAACTGCTTTATGTTTAGATTCAAATTGGCCTTGGCGTTGTGCTTGACTTCTCCTTCTTTTGTGGCCGTATTAGACTTAGAGCTACTAACGGGAGTTTTAGAAGCTCCTTTAGATGAGTAAGCCTCTTTCATAGTCTCTTCGTTAGCTTTTGGTGTGTAGGTGCTTTTAGGAAGGCTTTTAAGTATATTAGAAGGTAGTGCTTCGTGTCTTGTTGCGGAAGGTTTATGTATAGGGTTAGAGGGTTTTGAGATTGTATGCTCTTTTCTAACAGGTTTTCTTGGGGCTAATTTCGGAGAAGATGGTTTTTGCATAGGTATAGGCATGGCTTTTGGCAAAATACGCTGGTTTGGTAATCCTTTTTGGATTAGGGTTATCTGAAGTGGTTTATTTTTGTGAGGTTTTTTGGCTTTTAAATGTATAAATGCTATTAAAAGCCAGATATGAAGAAGAATAGATATTAGAGTGCCGATTATAAAATACTCTTTTTGTCGCTTTGCGATACGGGGTGTCATTCTTTTTTGGTTTCTATCATGTACTTATCTATACCAAGTTCCCTGCAGGCATCTATCACGCTAACCACGTTTTGAAAAGGCGTATCCTTAGAAGCTTGAAGTACAACCGTGGAGTTTTTGTTGGCCACTTGGGACAAGGCGGTTTCTAAGTTACCAGCCAATGGTTGATTGTTTATCAAAATAGCACCGTCTTTTTTTATGGCTATAACCACTGGTTTAGTAGAATTGACAGTCCTTTGGGAAGTTTTGGCCTTTGGAAGGTTTACCGGGATTTTACCTTCTACCATAAAAGTAGCTGTAGCCATAAAGATTATAAGTATAACAAGCACAATATCCACAAAAGGAGTCATGTTTATTTCTGATATTTCTTTATCCTGGTCAAATTCTTTCATGGATTTTACCCTTACTTTCGTACAGTAGCATCAGATACTTCATCTTTCTTACAAAATAGTTGTAAGCTATAACAGATGGTATAGCCACAAAAAGCCCCATAGCGGTGGACACAAGGGCTTGAGATATACCTTCCATCACCACCTTTACACCAAATTCCGATGAACTCCCAAGATCATTAAAGGCTTTGATGACTCCAAGTACCGTTCCAAAAAGCCCTATAAAAGGGGCGTTGTTGCCAAATGTCGCCAAAACACCAAGCCTTTTATCAAGAGCTATCCTCAATTCCGTTTCTTTAAAAAGGTCAAGCTTTTTACTGATATACCTGTAAGTTAAAAACCTTTCCACCATCACAGCCACAGAAAAAATGCTCATCACAATAAGAAGATAGAGCACAGGATCTCCACCTACTAGGGCAATTTTTAGTAAAAATTTAGTAATCATAGCTTTTATTATAAAATATTTTATGCTATAATAAGTATATGAATTTTGTAAGGTTAAGGCTCATATACCCAGAAAGCGTTGCCAAAGAACCCATCGTATGCAACTTATGCAAAAGCTTCAATATAACTGTAAATATAAAAATGGCAAAAGTAACCCAAGATAGTGCTATTCTAAACATAGAAATAGATGGGGATATAGAAGAGATAGAAAACGCCATAAAGTTTTTAAAAGAAAAAGGTGTGGATGTCCAGCCTATAGAAGGGCAAATATTTACCGAATAACTTTTGTTATAATTATCTTGTGCAATTTATAATATCTTTAATAGTCATTGTTTTTTTAAGTTTAGGGGTTTTTTTTATATACGAAAAAGAGCACAAAAGCATTCCCGTAAATGAAACTCCCCAAGTGCTCAAAAAAATATCTCTGAACGTATACTCTTCGGAAAGTCAATGGAATATAACGGGGAATGTTTTGGTGATAAAAGGCACTGAGATAAAACTTCAACACATAAAAGCCACAAATCCTCCTTACATCATAGTGGCAAATGAAGGGCTTATAAACAAAGAAAGTGGTAAAGGGTATTTAAAAGGCAACGTAGTGTTCTCAAAACAAGATAAAAGTGATACCGATAAGCTGTATACCCAATACACCAACATAAACTTAAAAAGCTCTCATTTTTGGGCTAACAACGATGTGATCATTTCAAATAAGCATTTTGCATCTTACGGAAAAGCTTTCGATATACGTTTAAAACCGTATCTTGATATAATAGTTTATAATATTAAAAGCTATGAAAAATAAGGTATTTTTTATTGTGATATTTTTAACATTTTTATCGTTTTTGGCTTTTGGGAAAAATACTCAAAACAATCAAAAAACAAATGACAAACCTATATATATAGAAGCCAACAAAATGAACTATACCAACAACATAGTAACCTATGAAGGCAATGTAGTGGCCACAAGAGCAGATGGGAAACTCACTTGTCAAACGCTTAAAATCTTTTTAAACAAAGACAACAAGATAGACAAGATAATAGCCACAGGTAACCCTATTTACAAAGAACCAGAGAAGCTCATAAAAGGGGATGTCATCCAATACGATGTGCCACAAGACGAACTTATAGTAACAGGAAACGCCTATCTTCAAAACAAAAGCGATGTGGTGCAAGGGGATAAGATTGTATATTACAAAAAGCTTGATAAGGCTATAGTAACCGGTAAAAGAGTGCAATCAGTTTTTGTACCAAAAAGCCAAAAAGGAAACAAAAAATGAATATACATCAAGCTATAATACTTGGTATCGTAGAAGGATTATTAGAATTTTTGCCAGTATCGGCAGCAGGGCACTTAACACTGGTGGGGCATCTTCTTAAAATAGATACAGAAAATCCAGCTTTTAAAATATACGAGATTTTTATGCAAATGGGTGCTGTGGTAGCAGTCATCATACTATACTCTAAAAGACTTGTAGTAGATAGGGAAATATGGCTTAAAATCATAGCTGGGTTTGTGCCTACCGGTGCTATAGGTTTTTTATTTTACAAGCCTATAAAACACTACCTTCTTGGCAATCCTCTTATAACAGCAATCATGATAGCCCTTGGAGGTTTTATCATCCTAATAGTAGAATCTTTATCTAAAAAACCAAAAATCATAAGCTTAAAAGATGTAAGTGTAAAAGATGCGGTAGTGGTGGGTTTTATCCAGTCTCTTGCTTTGATACCGGGGGTTTCTCGTTCTGGTGCTACAATTATAGGTGCTATGCTAATAGGCTTTGAAAGAAAAACCGCCGCTGATTTTTCTTTCTTAATAGCTATACCAACTATTTTAAGCGCTTGTTTTTACTCTCTTTTAAAAGACCACTCCCAAATACACCATCAAGATATACTGTCCATGGGTATAAGTTTTATGACTGCTCTCGTATTTGCCATCATTTCTGTTAAAACCTTTTTGAGATTTATATCCCTTCACAATTTAAAAATTTTCGGGTATTATAGAATTGTTACAGGAATTTTTTATTTAATATATCTTGTGAGGTAAATTATGGCAAACGTACTTGTAGTAGACGATTCGTTTTTTATAAGGGCAGCCATCAAGAAGATATTAGAGTCTTCAAACTTGGTAGATAACGTCTATGAAGCTGGCAACGGATTGGAGGCTTTAGAGATTTTGAAAAATCAAAGCATAGATCTTGTGACGTTAGATGTAGAAATGCCAAAAATGAACGGCTTAGAAACCCTTGAGAAGATAAAACAGCAAAACATATCAACGCAGGTTATAATGGTTAGCGCTTACACCACCCAAGGGGCTAAAGAAACTATAAAAGCTTTAGAGCTTGGGGCTTTTGATTTTATAGCAAAACCCAAAAACTATGCAGATTTTTACAAGGTAAAAGATGAGCTTCTCAAAAAGGTTGAGAACGCCCTTCTGAAGAAAAGAAGCATAACAGATAAGTTAAAAGCTCTAAAAGAAAGCACTGTAGAAAAACCTATAGAAAAACCGCCAAGACCCACATCTTCAATAAGAAAGTTAGGAGACAAAGGTGTTGTAGCTATAGGTATATCCACAGGTGGACCTCAAACGCTTGGGGAAGTACTTCCAAAGCTCCCAGCTGATTATCCTTATCCTATAGTTATTGCAATACATATGCCAGATACATTTACAAAAAGCTTTGCAGAGCATCTTGATTCAAAATGTAAGCTGAATGTCAAAGAAGCGGAAGAAAATGAAACATTAAAACCTGGCACCGTATATATATCAAGGGGTAGGATAAATATGGTAATTACTGGAAGCGAGAATATGCCTATAGTAAATTACGTGAAAGATGATTCTATAATATATATACCGTCTGCTAACTTGCTCTTATCTTCTTGTGCCAAGATTTTTAAAGAGCATACTTGCGGCATAGTGATGACAGGGATGGGTGATGATGGTTCTAAAGGTATCGTGGATGTCAAGAAAAACGGTGGTATCACGGTAGCCGAAGATCCAAAAACAGCTATACTATGGGCTATGCCAGAAAACGCTATCAAGACAAACTGCGTAGATTTTGTATTTAAAAAAGACGAGATACCAGACTTTTTGGTTAAAATAGCAAAATAAAAACTTTATCATTTTAAAAGCCTAAAAACTCATTATATTTATAGCGTATGGATGTTGAGCAGAAGCTTAGGATATTAGCCGACGGAGCTAAATACGACGTGTCTTGTGCCAGCTCCGGGGGTAAAAGAGAAACTATAGAAGATGGTATAGGAAACTCCTATGCACCGGGGGTTTGTCATACGTTTACATCCGATGGTAGATGTGTATCCCTTCTAAAGGTACTTTTTACAAACGTATGTATATTTGACTGCGAATACTGTATAAATAGAGCGTCCAACGACATAAAAAGAGCCTCTTTTACACCAAAAGAACTGGCAGATATCACTATAAACTTTTACAAAAGAAACTATATAGAAGGCTTATTTTTAAGCTCAGGCATAGCAAAATCACCCGACCATACAATGGAACTCATGCTAAAAACTATCAAGATTTTAAGAGAAGAACATAAATTTAACGGATACATACATCTAAAGCTAATCCCAGGAGCTTCCAAAGAGCTTGTAGAACAAGCTTCCACGTTGGCAGATAGAGTTAGCTCAAACATAGAACTACCCACAGAGCAAAGTTTAAGGCTTTTGGCACCTGAAAAAAACAAAGAAAATGTATTAAAACCTCTGATGTTTTTAAAAAATCTAAGAAATAACAGCGAAAAACAGATAGCAAGCGCCTCAACACAGCTTATAGTGGGAGCTACCAACGAGCCAGATTATCAGATTTTAAGGCTTGCCTCTTATTTTTACGAAAAGAAAATGCTAAAAAGAATGTACTACTCAGCTTATATACCAGTTCCAAATACAAAGCATATAAAATTGGATAAAACACCTCTTTTAAGAGAGCATAGACTTTATCAAGCAGATTGGCTACTTAGGTTTTATGGATTTAAATATGAAGAGATAGTAAAAAAAGATACAAACTTAGATCTCGATATAGATCCGAAAACCTTGTATGCGTTGAAAAATATTCATCTTTATCCAATAGATATCAACAAAGCTTCTTATGAGGAGCTAATAAGAGTACCAGGTATCGGCAGAAAAAATGCTATGAAAATCATACAAGCAAGAGCTTTCAAAACCCTTGATGAGATAGACCTTGTAAAACTTGGCGTATCTTTAAAAAGAGCAAAACATTTTATCGTTGCAAAAAAATATTTAGGATACAGTCTATCTCCAGAGTACATAAGAAAGGTTTTAACAAAAGGAAACTCCAAAAATCCATATATTCAGTTAAAATTATGGTAAATATAATATTTGAAGATAGTTTTGAAGGTTTTTTAAGTGCTTTGTATTGGGCTTTTAGCAACAATATAAAAAATCCTATATTCTTAAAAGCTGAAAAACCATCGCTTTTTAAAAAAGTAAAAGTAGAAAAAGACCCAAACGTAATAAAAACATTAAATAAAATTATGGATGAAGATACCATAGACATGTTTTACGATGCTTTTTGCTTTGACGAAGAACAAGCTTTTGTCAACATATACAAAGGGTTTTTATTTTATATGGAACATAAGCATCTAAAAGATATCCATAAAGATTTTATAAGAAACATCAACAGCTATATAAAGTCTGTTAGAAGAGAAAGGCACAAATGCATAGGGTTTTTAAGGTTTCATCAGGTAGATAATATTTTATACGCACAATTTGAGCCAAAGCACTTTGTATTAGACTACGTAGGGGCATTTTTTAAAGAAAGGTACAAAAAAGAAAATTTTATAATACATGACATCAAAAGAAAAAAAGCAGCCATTTACGACAAAGAAAACCTTGACATAAGTTTTTTTGAAAGAACGATAGATGTCACAAAAGACAAATACCAAGAGCTTTGGAAAGCATTCTTTGATAGCGTTGCAATAGAACAAAGAACAAACGAAAGACTGCAAAATCATTACGCTCCAAAATATTTCAGAAAATATATGATAGAATTTAGTGATTGACTTTTTACTAGTTTTTATTTTATAATATAAATATCAAGGATTAAGCGGAGGTAGGAAATGTTAACAAATGACCAAGTATCCATAGTGGATGGAGCAGTTTTGTATGATGATGGGGACCACAAGTTTATATGGCTTGGCTGGGAAGAAGAGGAAGAAGAAGGTTTTGTTCAGGTAAATCAATATATCATAGTAAACAAAGGAAAGGGATTTTTACTTGATCCAGGGGGTGTGTATGTATTTCCAAGGGTTATAGCAAACGTATCAACCTATATAGACGTAAACGATATACAGATGATATTTTACTCTCACCAAGATCCCGATGTATCTTCTGGTATAGCTCTATGGCTTGCCAACACGCCAGCAGAGGTATACATATCAAATTTGTGGACGAGGTTTGTACCTCATTTTGGTGTTACAGATATAAGAAGAATAAAAGGTATACCAGATAGAGGTATGACTTACACTCTACCAACTGGAGATGTATTGGAATTTATACCAGCTCACTATCTTCACAGTGTAGGAAACTTTACTGTTTACGATAGAAGATCGAAAATTCTTTTTTCTGGGGATATAGGAGCGGCTGTATTTCCAAGGGGTGAGAGAAAAGTATTTGTAGAAGATTTTCAAAAGCATTTGCCTCTTATGGAAGGATTTCACAAGCGTTATATGAACGGAAACGCAGCTTGCAGGAAATGGGTTAGCGAGGTCAAAAAAAGAAACATATCTATGATAGCGCCTCAACATGGGTCTATCTTCAACGGTGAAGATGGAAAAAGGTTTTTAGATTGGCTTTCTTCTTTAAGGTGTGGACTTGATATCATAGATGAGATATACTAAGGAGGGATGAGCAATGACAACAATTGTTTTTGACAAAAGCAAGTCCCTTAAAAAAACTGTGAATAATCTATCAAAAAAGATTTACAAAGACATCCTGATGCAGTCTTTTATTAAAAACACAAAAAAGATCATAGAAGAGAGGGTAAAAGATAGCGAAGACAAATCCATAGGCATAAAAAACGCCATAGAAGAACTAAGTCAAACAATACACAGTATGAGCCAAAACGCTCAAGATGTAAGATCATCAATGGAAATGCTTATTGATAGGCAAACGCAGCTCAAAGAAGACATAGATAGCAAAAAAGAAATAGCTACGTCTTACACAAACGATATAAAGAGTTTGGCAAAAGAGGCTGAAAACCTTGCGAAATTTTCAGAACAGATAGTCAAAGTTACAAGAAATATCAATTCTATAGCAGAACAAACTACGATATTGGCTTTGAACGCTTCTATAGAAGCAGCCAGAGCTGGTGAGGCTGGAAGAGGTTTTGCTGTAGTGGCAGATGAGGTAAGAAAGCTTGCCAAAAAAACAGAGGATTTTTCTAAAGACATAAACACCACTACGCTTATGCTAAAAAACTCTATCATAGATTTATCTTCTAAAATTTACAACATAGAGACCATCTTCAAAAACCTAATAGAACAGTTTGAAGACATAAAAAATACATCTTCCAAAAATATAGATTATGCCGAAAACACAAATGCCCTAACAAACAGCATAGCAAACGCTCTTGAAGAACAAAGCGCCGTATCAAGTACCATATTGGATGCTGTGGAACAGTTAAAATCAAGCATATCAAAAATCTATACTATATTTAGTAATATCATAGAAGCCCAAGACAACCTTGATAAATTAATAAAATGATTAAAACGCATCTGAAAATAAACAAAGATCTTTGTGGAGAACCGATAGAGCTAAAAGAAGGCTATGCTTTGGTAAAATTAAAAGCTATAGAGCCTATGCTTGCAGATGAAAAGGGGCTTGTTCATGGTGGGTTCATATTTGGACTTGCAGATTACGCTGCGATGTTGTCGGTAAATCATCCAAACGTTGTATTGGCAAAAGCCGATGTGAAGTTTTTAAAACCTGTTGAGTTAGGAGATACAATGTTGTCGTCTGGCAAAATCCAAAAACAAGAAAACAACAAAATATATGTAGAAGTGAGCGTAGAAGTGGAAGATAAGAAGGTGTTTGAAGGAACGTTTGTATGCGTTATAACTCCTAAGCATGTTTTAGAATAAACATATGATTATCATTGATAAAAGATAAAAACTACTATAAATTATAAAAATGTTTATAGAAGCTTCATATTGGAAAACCACAGGAGATGGCAAGGTAATATGTGAACTTTGCCCTGATTATTGCAAACTAAAAGAAGACCAAATTGGTGTATGCGGTGTTAGGTTGAACAAAGGCGGTAAGCTTCTAAGTGCTACATATGGATCTTTGGTATCAATAGCCCTTGATCCTGTAGAGAAAAAACCGCTTTTTCATTTTTTGCCAGGCCATAAAACCCTGACAATAGCAACACCTGGATGTAACCTTCACTGCCTTGGATGTCAAAACCATGAAATCTCTCAAGTAAAAATAGATGATTCAAACAAAGCTTTTTTTGAAAATACCTTTGTATCCCCAGAACAGATAGTTCAAAAAGCTATTGAAGTAGGAGCCAAAAGCATATCTTATTCATATTCAGATCCAGTTATATTTTACGAATACATGTACGACAGCGCTAAGATAGCAAAAGAAAATGGGCTTAAAAACATCATGGTAACAGCGGGATATATCACCGAAGAGCCAGCCTTAAAGCTTATGGATGTTATAGATGCTTTTAGTATAGATTTAAAGTTTTTTTCAGATAAGGCTTATGCAAAATACTCAAAGGCAAAGTTAGAACCTATACTAAACTTCATAAAACTATGTTTAAAGCACAACAAGTGGATAGAGCTTACCACTCTTTTGGTGCCAAAATACCTTGACGAGGAACAGCTAAGGTTAATAGCAAAATTTATAAAAAACGAGCTCGGTCCTCATATCCCTTGGCATATATCAAGGTTTTTTCCTTATTACAAAGCTCTTGATCTTTATCCAACCCCAGAATCCATCATCCAAAAAGCTTATGAAATTGGAAAAGAAGAAGGACTTTATCATATATATACTGGTAATATCAAGTCCAATCACGAAAGCACAGTATGTCCAAAATGTCAAAACATCGTTATAGAAAGAGATAGGTATATCGTTAAAAGCCTAAAACTAAACGAAGGGAAATGTATGTTTTGCTCTTATCCAATAGAAGGCGTATTTTAATGAATAAAGATGATTTGAAAAAGCTTCTTATTTTACAAGAAAAAGAAGAAAGGATATTTAGGCTTTTAAGAGAAAAAGAAAACATATCAAAAGAACTAAGTACACTTGAGAAGACTTTAGAAGATACAAACAAAGCTATAAGTCGCATCCAAAAAGATATTGATATTACAAAAAACGAAATAGAAACCCTCAATAAAAAGCTCCAAGGATACGAAAAAGCCATCAAAAAAACCATGGAATCTTTAAAACATGTGAAAAGTAAAGAGCTTTATAAAAATATATTGAGAGAAAAATCTAAAACAGAAAACGCCATTATAAATACAAAAAACACCATCAAGCAGTATCTTTTAAAACTAAAATCCCTTGAGGGTTCCAAAGAGCTTAAAAATATGTTTTCTAAACAAAAAAGAACCCTTGAAGAGATAAACAATTTAAAAGAAGATTTAGAAAGCATAGAATATTCCATATCAAAAGCCCAAAAAGATATAAAAGATTACAAAAGTACCTTAGATGAAAACCTTGTGGATTTTTATGAAGACATGAAAAAAAGGGTCCAGCCAGTGTTTGTATCTATAGATAGCAGGGCTTGTTCTTACTGCGGAAACGTACTTCCTTTGGATCTTTACAACAAGCTCGTTCAAAACAACATATCAAGCTTTATGTGTCCTAATTGCCAGCGTATCATTTACAGACAATCTGATATAATAAAATAATGAATTTTGAGCAAATTATAGTCACTATACCAGCTTTGATGATGGCGGTTATCTTTCACGAGATAGCTCATGGGGCGGCAGCCTATTGGATGGGAGATAAAAGCGCCAAAGAAGCTGGAAGGCTTACCATAAACCCAATTCCACACATAGATTTACTTGGCACCATCATATTGCCTGGTATTTTGATGCTTGTGGGCTCTCCTATACTTTTTGGATGGGCAAAACCAGTACCTATAAACCCATATAGATTTAAAGACTTAAGAATAGGTATGCTTATTGTATCATCAGCTGGTGCTTTAGCAAACATAGCGATGGCAATATTAGGTGCTGTTATTTTTAGGCTTTTAGAAAGCACTATAGCATCTAATATAAACCCTATGTTTTTTGCAAGCGTTGTAGATCCTCTTCTATGGTTTTCCAGAGAGCTTGTGATAATAAACTTAGTCTTGGCATTTTTTAATCTATTGCCTATACCTCCTTTGGATGGAAGCAGGATTTTGATGAGTTTTTTCTCGGTAAAATATTGGGAACAGTTTTATAAGTTTGAACCTTATGGGTTTTTAATACTTACGGTACTCATATTTACAGGTGTAATAGGTAAAATTATATATCCTTTTATAGCCATTGCCTATAGAATACTATTGGGTGGATTTGGTATATGAGAATAGTAAGTGGCATGAGACCCACTGGAAAACTTCACATAGGACATTTTTTTGGAGCTGTAAAAAACTGGGTAGACTTGCAAAAAAAGCACGAAACACTTTTTTTTGTGGCAGACTGGCATGCTCTTACCACCTCTTACAAAGATATATCAAAAATAAAAGAAAATACGCTTGAGATGGTGGCAGACTGGATAGCGATGGGGCTTGACCCAAATAAATCCATACTGTTTATACAATCAAAAGTCAAATACCATGCAGAGCTAAATCTAATCCTTGGCATGATAACCCCAAAAAGCTGGTTAGAGCTAAACCCCACTTACAAAGATACAAAGTACAACCTTCTTAAGATAAACCACATAGAAAAAGAATATTCAGAAAAGATAGCACCTCTTTTGGACATCCTTGTTAAAAATGCACCAGCCAATATAGAAGATGAGGCGTCTTTTAAAAAAATCCTTCAAGAAAGTCTTACAGATACGTTTATAAAGCTTTTAATAGAAGGAATTATAGATAAAGAAAAACTTGGAGAGCTAAACATATCAAAAAGAGATTTCTATGAAACAGATACCTTTGGATTTTTTGGATACCCAGTGCTGATGGCTTCTGATATACTTATGTACAACGCCGATGGTGTGCCAGTTGGTGAAGACCAACTTCCACACATAGAGATTACAAGAGAGGTAGCGAGAAGGTTTAACCATCTTTACAAAGAGTTTTTCAAAGAGCCAAAAGCCGTTCTTACAGAAACACCAAAACTGCTTGGCACCGATGGGCGCAAGATGAGTAAATCCTACAACAACACAATTATGATAGATGAAACTGAAGAAGAAACTACATCAAAGATCATGAAGATGTTTACAGATCCAGAAAAACTAAGAAAAAATGACCCAGGACATCCAGATAAATGCAACGTATTTAGTTATCATAAGATATTTACAGACAAAGAAGCATCAACAGATATAGAAAATAATTGTAAAAGCGGTAAGCTTGGCTGTGTGGAGTGCAAGAAAATACTCGCTAAAAATCTAAACACATTTTTAGTCCCCATAAGAGAAAGAAGAAGCACCATAAATCAAAATACCGTTAAAGATGTATTGGAAGAAGGCACCAAAAAGGCAAACGCCGTAGCAAAAGAAAACATGGATGCTATAAATAGCATATTGGGATTATGATATTTAAAAGCTCTTACGTAGACGATTTTCCAACAGATAAGCCCTGCGTAATGTTAACAGGCAGATCAAATGTAGGTAAATCCTCTCTTATAAACGCATTGGCAAACACAAAAATAGCAAGGGTGAGCAAAGACCCTGGTCTTACGGCTACGCTTAATTTTTACATAGAACAAAACATATACATAGTGGATACACCAGGATACGGCTACGCAAAAAAATCTAAAGAAGAAAGAAATCGCTGGGCCAACATAATAAACGATTTTATAGAAAACTACCATAGTCAAATCTTATCTGTTTTTGCACTAATTGATGCGGTAGTAGGCCCTACGGAACTTGATCAAATGCTTATAAACTATCTTGATGCTAAAAGCCTAAATACTTACATAATACTCACCAAAACCGACAAAGCTAATCAAAAAGAGCTAAACGATACCTTAAAACGTTTAAAGGCTTTTAACAAACATATCGTAAAAACATCTTCTAAAGACGGTATCGGTATAAAACAGTTAAAAGCCATTATAAAAGAAATATCTTCATCGGCAAAGTATGTTGAAAAAAGATAAAGCCCTCAACATAGGTTTTACAGTATTTCTTATAAGTCTTGTTTTTTTGGCTTTTTATACCATAAAGCCGTTTTTTACACCTATACTCTGGTCTGTAATAGCTATCATTACTTTTTATCCGGCACATCAAAAATTGTCAAAATCTTTAAAATCAGAAAACCTAAGCGCTTTTATCATAACGGCTTTTATATTGCTTATCATCATAATACCATTTTCTACCCTTGGTGTGGTTTTGATACAGCAAGGCATAAACCTTGTACAAAATCTAAACGCTTTTATTTTTAGTTTAGATCAGCAAAAATTTTACCTTATATCAAGAAAACTACCCATCATAGGAAAACATATCACTTATTATAAGTTTTTAAGATTTTTGCACCTAAACGCTTCCACCATAAATCAAGCCACCAACGCCACTCTTACATACACAGCATCTTTCTTAGCAGACCAACTAAAGAACATGATATTTTTTGTGGGGCATTTTATGCTTGGAGCTTTTGTATTTTTGATGTCAACATTTTTTATGCTAAGAGATTGGGATAAGTTTATAGCTTTTACAAAAGATATAATACCAATAAGCGCAAGAGATTTTGATACTATACTATCGACAGTTTACTCTACAGTACTAAGCGTGGTTTATGGATTTGTGGGAGTGGCTATTATACAAGCTTTTTTTGGATTTTTTATGTATTATTATCTCACCCCTGATTACGCTTTGGTGTTATCTTTTGCCACATTTATATCCTCTTTTATACCGCCTATTGGCACACCCTTAGTATGGGTTCCCTATGCCCTTTATATCGCTTACAAAGATGGGCTTATCTACTCTTTAGGTGTTTTTGTATACTCGTCTATATTTATAATAGGAACCGATAATTTTATAAGACCGCTCCTTATGAAAAAAGCCATACATATACCTTACATATTGCTTTCACTGTCGGTATTGGGTGGTCTTTTTAGCATGGGGTTTTTGGGTATGTTTATGGGTCCCATTGTTTTTGCAACACTTATAACAGCTTTGAATCTTTACAAAGAAAAACTCTCTTAAAACTATTAAACCGGTATTAAAATTTTTATTATCGTACCTCTTCCTTCTTCTGATTCAATAGACATTTTACCTCTTAGTATACTAACAGATTTTGACACTATAAAAAGTCCCAAACCAAATCCTGGTTTATCTATGTTGACTCTTTCAAACTCTTTGGTTATATAAGAAAGCTTGTTTTTTGGTATGCCGATACCAGTATCTTCTATTGTCAGGATAATATTTTTGTTGTTAGATTTAGCGCTTATAAAAATATAGCCTTGATTTGTATATTTAACGGCATTTTCCAACAAATTTGAGACAATAGCCTCATAAAGCTCCCAAGAGGAGGTTATTTCTATTGGTTCTATATCAATTCTTATGTCTAAGGTTTTTTCTTCTATCAAAGATTCAAGCTCGTTGAGAGTTTTCATAATTACATCTTCAAGTATGAAAGTCTGTTTGTTTAGGATAGAGTACTCATCTGTTTTTGCTATAAAAACTACTTTATTTAAAAGGTTGTTTAGCTGCTTCAAAGCCCTTGATATTCTTTCAATATAAACCTTATCAGGTTTTAATTCTAACAAAGAAAGATTTGTGGAAATAATGGATAGCGGGGTTTTTACTTCATGAGAGAAGTTAAGAGCCATAGTATATATTCGTTCCATAAAGCTTATAAAACTATTTGTTATTGCTTTTGCAATAAAAAATCCAGTAAAAGATATGATGATAGAAAGTGCCACCAAAGCCAGTATGAAACTGCTCAACAATTTTTTCTTAATAGATTCAAATTTTGTCATATTTCTTGCTACTATCACAACAAGATGATTTGGCAACGTTGATTTTATATACATAATCTTTTTTCCGTTTATATAAACAAGATGAAAACCAGGTTTGAAGTTAGAAAAGTTAAAAGTTGGAAAGTTCTTTGATAAGCTTATTATATTACCCCTTTGGTCTAAAACAGCTATTGACTCATCGCTAAATGTAAGCCATTTAGTGTTTGGATCTATCTTTTGAGAGCTTACATACCTCAGTTCTTGCTTTAAATCAGACGCTACAAAATTATCTACCAATATGCTAAAAGCCACATACGAAGATATAGAGAATACAAAAACTATTGCAAATATAACAAAACTATAAACTACGGTCAAATAGGCAAGGGTATTTCCTTTCTTTTCTTCTAATCCCAAGAAGTTTCTTCTTTATCACTCGCCTTAGAGTCCATAGGTTCTATAGAATATCCTATGCCGTATACAGTTTTTATGCGACATCCAGAATCCTCTATAAGCTTTCTTATGCTTCTAATATGGGACCTCAGAGAAAAAGAAGAGGGTTCTTCATCTATTCCCCAAGCATAGCTAAGGAGCTGATCTACCGTTACCACCCTACCGGCATTTGAGATAAGCTTTTCTAATATCAAAAACTGCTTTTTGGTGGCTGGTATCACCTTGCCGTTTATTTGAATAGTAAAATTTGATGTATCCAAAGCCATCTTGTTGCAACGTAGCTCGGAGTTTCCACTTTGCCTGGTTCTTCTTACCACGGCTTCTATCCTGGCCAGCAGCTCCTTCATATCAAAAGGCTTGGTGAGATAATCATCGGCTCCTATATTAAAAGCTGCGAGCTTATCGTTTATAGAATCTTTGGCCGTTAAAATAAGAAAAGGTGTTTTTAGGTTACCTTCCCTTACATTTTTCAAAAGCTCAATACCATTCTTAGAGCCAAGCATCAGATCCAATATGACTATATCGTAAGATTTATCTTTGGTGGCGTATTCGGCATCTTCAGAATTTGAAACAAAATCTGCCAGCCAGCCTTTACTTCTAATAATATCCTTTATGGAAAGGGCAAGATCTATATTGTCTTCTACTATGAGTACCTTCATGCCTTAGTGTTTATCTTATCACCTGTGTTTGGAGGATTGTTGTTGGTAACCTCTCCTAAAAGTTGTTGCACCATATTTGATTGGTTGTTTAGCATAGATTTTAAACCCCAAAGCTGTTCTTTGTTTACATTTTGAGCTTGGGTCATATCAGTAGCCACGTTTGCTATATCCATGTAACTCATATTGCACCTCCTTTAATTAATATAAGTTATATCGGTTCAAAAAGCAAGTTTTTTAGCTTTTTTGATGCAAAAGATGTTTTATGTAAGAAGCCATATAACTTGGATCTTGGTCTTTGTCAAAGAAAACAGTTTTTAGGCTTTTATCGTAAATTACATATACGTTGTCAGTATGGTCTATCAAATAACCCTGTGTTTTTGAAGGCGCTATTTTGTAAACCACACCATAGCTATCGGCTACTTTTTTTATATAACCTGGATCTCCGGATAAACCGCTAAAATCTTTGTTAAAAAACTTAGCATATTCATCAGCAATGTTTGGAGTATCTCTTTTGGGATCTAAAGTTATAAAAACAACTTTTACATATTTTTTGTCATCACCAAGCATATCGTACATAGAAGATAGCCTGTGCAACACCGTGGGGCATACATCAGGGCAATGAGTATAACCAAAGTAAATCAAAACTACCTTATAACGATTTTCATAATCTTTCAACGATACTTCTTTATTACCAGAAAGAAGCTTAAAATCATAAGGTTTTGCGTTTATGCTTGGGTTTACTGGCTTTTCGCAAGAAAATAGCAAAATACTAAATATAATAACAAAAATTAACGTTAATTTTCTCACAAAAAATATTATAGCATACAAAGTTAATTGATTTCTCTGTTTATGCCTTGTATATATATTTGTTCCAATATTCTTTTTACAATAGGAGCAGCTGTGAGATTTCCTTCAATACCGTGCTCTACAACAACACCCACTACATACTTTGGATCTCTATACGGTGCAAAGCCCACAAACCAAGCATCTGGTTGATATTTCCACGGACTGTTTGGGCCTACATGTTTTCCAAATACCACTTGAGCTGTGCCAGTTTTGCCTGCTATATCCACTATGCGGGAAAATGCGTTTGTACCAGTACCTTTTAACACTACTTCTCTAAGACCTTTTTTAACTATAGCGTAATCTTCTAGCGGTGCTCGTACATACTTGTAAACCTTGCGGTGATTCTCAAATACAATCTTTCCATCGGCAGTTTTTATTTCTTTTAGTAAAGTAGGCTGGTATATAACACCGTTGTTAGCTATTCCCTCCATCATGGTAACCTGTTGTAATAGTGTCACAAGCACAAAACCTTGCCCTATACTCATGTTGACCGTATCACCTTCATACCAAGGTTGATGAAATTTCCTTAGTTTCCAGCTTTTAGTAGGTAAAAATCCAGGAGAATTGTAAAGTTCAAAAGGTATACTAGAGCCGTATCCAAAGTCTTTTTCTATTTCGTATATCTTTCTCTGGCCAAGCTTCATACCAAGTTGATAAAAGAACGTATCACAAGAGTTTTGTATAGCCTGGTCTATTGTCTGATATCCTGTATCGTATCTAAGCCAGTTATAAAAAATATGATTACCTACTTTAATGTACCCAGAACAGTCAAGGGTAGAAGATGGGGTTATAACACCGTATTTTAGAGCAGCTATTGCAATAGGGACCTTAAAAACAGAACCAGGTGGGTATATAGCCTCAGTGGCTCTGTTTAAAAATGGTCTCAAAGGGTTATTTATAATCTTATCCCAATCTTTATACACATCGTTTGGATTGTATTCTGGAAAGCTATCAAGAGCCAAGATTTCTCCATTGTGAGCATTCATTACGATAACAGCTCCAACTTTTTGCCCAGAATCCAAAAAGACCTTATGAACTATATTTTGTATTTTGGAGTTTACAGTTAACATTACACTATCACCTTGAACAGGATCTTTTTTGTCTATTGTATAAAGAGCTTTTCCGAGGGCGTTTACCATTATTTTCTTATAACCCAATTTACCTATAAGATATTTGTTGAATCGCTTTTCAATACCAGCTTTACCTACAAGGCTTTGAGGACCTATGTTGTATTCTTTTAAATCCTTTTGAGATGGCAAGCCTACATAACCTAAGATATGAGCGTATTCGTCTTCGTAAGGATAAATCCTTTTTGGCACTATACCCACAAAAATACCTGGAAACTTATAGGAGTTTGCATAAAATGTTTCTAACCGCTGTGTGCTTAAATTATCCACTATTTTTATAGGTGTTATAGAATTTTTATTTACCTTGATAATATTAGTTATATCAACACCAAACATACTTTTTATCCTTGCAATTTCTTTTTGAAGATCACTACTCTTTGAGAGCTCCTGAGGATCTATGTAAAGATCGTAAGTTGGTATATCGTAAGCAAGTTTTAGTCCATCTGAACTCTCTATAGCTCCCCTTGGAGGATACAAAACTTGAACCCTTGTATAATTTTGTCTTGATTCTTCATAGTATTCTTTTCCTCTTAGAATTTGCAGATAAATCAATCTAAAAATGATAAGAATATATAAAATTAATACGAAAAACCCAAAAGCCAGATAATTTTTCTTCATTTTTTATAAAATATATCTAAAACTATAAATATCAAATAGTCTACAATCACTGAAAACGCTAAACCAAGCAAGCTAACACCTACACCAGATTTTAAATAAAGCATAGCAACATTTGTAGCTTTTATCAATATATCAAAAACCAAAAAAACAGGAAGTTTAAAATATTCAATTTCCATAGAATATTCAAGAAATATTCTAAGTAAAATACTATAAGCTGTATAGCTAAATGTGAATACTCCAAGCGTATTGGAGCTCAAATCCATCAACAAGCCCATGAAAAACGCTTTTAAAGGTATATATCTATCGTTAGCATTTAAAAATATAAGACTTATAAAAGCCTCTGGAAAAGGGTAAGCTCCATTTTTCTCAAACAAAAAAATTTCTAATATTAAAAGCACAAAAAACCATATCAAAAATCGTTTGTTAGCCGTTAGCATTGGATATCACCACTACAAAATCATACATATTTGGATTGGCAAAAGGCATTAATCTAATATTTAGAAAAAACAAATTCTTTGTACGGTCTATAGATATTACTTTGCCGATAAGCAAATAAGGAATCTCTTGGTTTTTTAGGCTTCTAAGATAAATCAAGTCACCTACTTTTATGTCATCGTTAGAAGTGGCATTTATAATAGAACCATAAGGATATCCACCCCTGTAAATATAAGTATCGCCCGTTCTATAATCATACACTATCGTATTGAGATTTTTGTTGTATATACTCATGACATAAGCAATATCGCCGTAAATTTTATAGACCAAGCCAACAAAGTATCCATTGTCAGATACCAAATCCCCTTCTTTTATCTTGCCGTTGTTTTGTATCTCTAAAAATCTTTTCTTGCCGGAAAAATCATACCCTATTATCCTTGATACATAAATATGCGGTTTTATACTTTTGTTGATAAATGATATATCGTTTGAAACATAATACATCTGTCTAGCTTCGTTCTGGCATTTGGCGAGATTGTTGCTAAAAGTTTTATAGTAAGAAAGCTCTTTTTTTAGCTCAATGTTTTCTTTATTAACATCAACAAGATTAGAATAGTTTTTAAAAGCATCTACAATAAAAGCGTAAAAATGCAATCTATAGTTTGTGACATAGTTAAAAGGGTTATAGCTTACCAAGTAAGACTCGTATAGATTGTTTGGAACAAAAAAAAAGATTATGGACACAAAAAGCAACAACCCGTATAGATAACCAAGTTTCATGCAAAAGAGACTTTCTTTAAAAGATCTATATCGTCTACAACTTTGCCTACACCTTTTGCCACGGCCCTAAGTGGATCATCGGAATAATAAGTTTTTATACCAAGATCCTGTGTTAATTTTTGATTTAAATTTCTAAGCAAAGACCCACCACCCGCTAAAACGATACCTTTTTCTACTATATCGGCAGCCAGTTCCGGAGGAGTCCTTTCCAAAGTGGTTTTTACAGCACCCACTATAGCGCTTAGAGTATCTTCTAAGGCTTCATAAATTTGAACAGAATCCACTGTTATTGATCTTGGAAGACCAGTGGCATCTCTTCCTCTTACTTCCATCTCTTTTTGTTCGTTAGGCATGATTGCCGAACCAAGTTCTAACTTTATCTTCTCGGCAGTTTGTTCTCCTATAAGCATGCTAAACTTTCTTTTGATATACTCGGTTATAGCCTCGTTCATTTCATCCCCAGCTATCTTAAGAGAATGAGATATCACTATCCCAGACAAAGATATAACTGCGATATCGGTGGTACCGCCGCCTATATCCACCACCATATTGCCCACCGGTTCTGATATTGGTAAATCTGCTCCTACAGCAGCTGCCATAGGTTCAGCTATCAAATATACCTCTCTTGCACCCGCTGATCTTGCAGCATCTATTACAGCTCTTTCTTCCACTGGAGTAACGCCAGAGGGAACCCCTACTACCACCCTTGGTTTTGGTTTAAATATGCCTTTTCCAAGCGTCTTTTTAATAAAATAAGAGATCATCACTTGGGTGATTTCAAAATCAGTTATAACACCATCTCGTAAAGGCCTTACAGCTTTTATATACTCTGGTGTTTTTCCAAGCATCTCTTTAGCTTCAGACCCCACCGCCAATACTTTATTTTTCCTTGAATCTATAGCTACTATAGAAGGCTCTTCCAATATAATACCGCGTCCCGGTACAAATACTAAGCTGTTTGCCGTACCTAAATCAATCCCTATTGCACTACTTAGAAATCCAAACATGCTAATATTTTACCATGCTCTTGGATAATTTATAAAGTTTATCTGCTAAATAAATATAACGATCTTGATCTTCAAGGTTTAAAACAAGATCCTCAGGTAAAAATTCATATCCGTGATAAGCACCTAAAAGCGCACCGGTTATAAATCCAATAGAATCTGTATCGCCTCCAAACTCCCAATAAGAGTTTATAGCGTTTATAAACGTATCGTAAGGATATTCAATACCATAAGACAAGAAATAATACAAAGAAAGTCCAAGGGCTTCCAATACAAAACTCCCATTCCCTATGCTAAGGATGGCTCTTTCTTTAGAATATCCTTCTTCTAAAGCTTCTATGAGCCTATCCAATACTTTTGCAGTATGAGAACTAACAGTTTTTTGTTTCATGCTATCAAGAAGCTCTATCCTTGATTCTATGGTCTCTAAAGATTCATCGTTTTTTATGGCTTTTAATAAAACATCGTTAAATATAATAGCACCGTCTATGGACTCTTTGGATCTATGGGTAAGCATTACCACCGTTTTAGCCGCCTCTTGAGAAAGCTCTTCACTGTAAAAATGAAGCATAGAAGTCCCCACAACCCTCAATATCCCTTCCACAGAAGAGTAGTTAAACCCTTCCGTTATATTGTTTGATAAATCGTATATGGCTTTTATAATAAAAGGATCCGGATATCTATGAATACTCTCATCAAAGGCCCAAGCTTGGAGTTTGTAAAAATATCTATATATATCAAGCTTCCTATGCTCTACAATAGACTCTACCAAAAGCCTCGCCACCGTAGTCTCATCGGAGGTTTCGTTGGGTTTTTGAAAAAAAGCTGGAGAGTTAGGATGAGGTTCCACAAAATGGTCTATGGGAAGTTCTTTGTAAAACTCTTCTACATCGTAAACATCAAGGTCTTCAAAGGATTTGCCAATGGCATCTCCAACAGCAGAGCATAGCAATATACCTCTAAACTTCTCAATCATAGAAGGCCTTTGGTGGATAAAATACCTTTATCGTGTTTTGAAATGGCTTGCCTTATACTAAAAGCCAAAGACTTGATAGTACACTCAGCGATATGATGAAGTATGTGTCCTTCTAAAATCTTAATATGTACACTAGCTTTTGATTCCAAGGCAAAACCTTTTATAAATTCCCATATTAGCTCAAAATCAAACTCTGTAATCTTACCCCTGAGGTCTTTTCTATCATAATAAAACAATCCTCTTCCAGAAAAATCCAGAGAACAAAGCACCAAAGCCTCGTCCATAGGAAGTATTGAAAAGCCATATCTGTTTATACCAGATTTATCTCCAAGGGCTTTTAGCATAGCCTGTCCAAGGGTTATACCCACGTCTTCCACCAAATGGTGATAAGACACATCTATATCCCCTTCAGCTTTTAGTTTCATATCTATAAAACTATGTTTGGAAAAGCTTTCCATCATATGGTTTAAAAATCCTACCGGCGTATCTATTTGATAGCTTCCAGAACCATCCAAGTCAATATCTATATCTATCGTTGTTTCTTTGGTCTGTCTAAGAATATGAGCTTTTCTCATAAGTACTCCTCCTTTATATAACCTCCTTCCCTTAAGATGTTTGGCACTATTATCCGTTGGTCTTTAGTTTGGTAATTTTCCATTATAGCCACAAGGGTTCTACCCACCGCCAAGGAAGAGCCGTTTAACGTATGCACAAATCTGTTTTTACCAGATGCGTCTTTAAATTTTATATTTGCCCTTCTGGCTTGAAAATCCTCACAATTAGAGCAAGAGGATATCTCTCTATATTTATTTTGAGAAGGTATCCACACTTCTATATCATAGGTTTTCGAAGCTGAAAAACCTATATCCCCAGAACAAAGGCTCACAACCCTGTAAGGAAGCTCTAAAAGTTTTAAAATCTCTTCTGCATTTGACAAGAGCTTTTCAAGTTCATCGTAAGAACTATCCGGATGAACTATTTTCACAAGCTCCACCTTATCAAACTGATGCTGTCTTATAAGTCCTTTTATATCTTTACCGTGAGAGCCAGCTTCTCTTCTATAACAAGGTGTGTAAGCGGTTAGGTTTATGGGTAATTCTGATTCTTTTAGTATCTTATCCCTAAATACGCTTACAAGAGGTACTTCAGCGGTGGGTATAAGGTAAAGATCATCTTCTTTTATGTAATAAAGCTCCTCTTGAAACTTTGGAAGTTGACCCGTGCCTATAAGAGCTTCTGGTTTTACTAAGTGAGGCGGTATAATCTCCTGATAGCCATTTTTAGTATTGATATCAAGCATAAAGTTTATAAGAGCCCGTTCTAATTTAGCCAAAGGATCTTTCAATATGCTAAACCTACTGCCGGAGATCAAACCAGCCTGATCAAAATCTATAAAACCTCTCAAAACACCAAGCTCAGAATGATCCTTTATTTCAAAATCAAAAGTTGGTATATCTCCCCAGCGTTTTATCTCTATATTATCGTTATCGTCTTTTCCAAAAGGAACACTCTCGTGAATGAGGTTCGGCGTCCTAAGAAGAAGATCGTCTATATATCTTTCAAGCCTAATTAACTCTTCTTCCAATGCTTCTATTTCATCCTTCATGAGTTTTACGTCTTCTTCTAAAGCTTCGGTGTCAAGGCCTTGTTTTCTTAAAGCACCTATTTCTTTGCTTTTTAAGTTCCTTGCAGCCCTCAGTTCTTCAATCTTTCTAATCTTGTCCCTTCTTTCTTGGTCAAGCTTGAGTATATCATCTATTCTGTCCGATAAAAGAACGTTTCTTTTTGAAAGATTTTCTTTCACAAAATCAGGATTTTTCCTAATAAACTCAATACCAATCATAACACCACCGTCCTGTATATCTTGTCGTCTTTAATATCTATCACTTTTTCTTCGGGCACTCCTATACCAGCTGGTACTTTGATATTTTGTATTAGGCTTTTAATATCAAGATTAAAATGAGCACCGTTAAAAGTGGATACAAGAAGCTCTATATCATCAGAATCGTTGTAAAGTATGAAATCGCAAACGTTTAAGGTTTTTTGTCTTAAAACGTTTGTTCCTTGGGCTGTTCTTGATTTTTTGGGTATATCTTCTATCTTTATCTTTTTAGCGTATCCTTCTTGGGTTATTAAAAGCCCAAGAACTTTATCTTCAAGGGATTTGACACAAACAGTCTCATCGTTTTCGTTTAATTTAATGCACTGAAGAGGTTTGGAAGCCGAAGTAGAAGCCCCTATATCTTGGGTTTGGATTCTATTTATAAATCCTTTCTTGGTGATTATAAGTATCTCGGTTTCATCCTGAGAGCCCGTTATATAAACTACCTCTTCACCCTCTGACAGTTTCATTATTTGAAATCCTTGGACTTTGTATTCAAACTCCACAAGAGGTATTTTCTTAAGATAGCCTTGGTTTGTTAGTATTAAAAGCCTTGAAAGATGTTGCTCTCTTACAAAAGCCCCCACTGCGAACTCATCGTTGTCTTTCATATGGATAACACTACCAGAAAGCGCTTCAGAACCAGCAGTCCAATAAACCCTTCCTTTATTTGATATTACAAAAAGACCTTCTGTATATTTAAGCCTTGCGACGTTTATGATAGGAGAGGTCTCTTGATCTAAAAGCTCTATAGGTTTCACAAAACCATTTTTGGTTATAAATACATCCACATAAACATCTTCTTTTATCATGCCTTCTATAAAGGTTTTTCTTGGGTCTTTGAAACGCTCCGATAGTTCTTTGGTCTCTTTTATAAAAATACTTACCCTTTCTTGCCTATCTTCTAAGATGTGCTTGTAAGTTTTTATGTTTTGCACAAGTTCTTCTTGTTCTTTTTGAAGTTTTGAGGTTTCTAAGGAAGTAAGCCTTTGAAGCCTTAGATCAAGTATTGCCCTTGCTTGTTTTTCTGTAATGGCCCAACCAAACATTAGCTTTTGCTTGGCATCCTCTGCATCCTCGGAGGCCCTTATGGTTTCTATAACTTTATCTATATCTTTTATACAAACCAACAAACCCTCTACTATATGAAGTCTGTCTTCGGCTTTTTTAAGAAAAAACTCCGTTCTTCTATATATTACGTTTAGTCTATGCTTAAAAAACTCTGTTAAAATATCTTTTAGATTTAAAAGCTTTGGCTCAAGGCCCACCAAAGCCACCATGTTTACGGGAAAGTTTTTTCTCAAAGGTGTATTTTTGTAAAGTTTTTTTAGCACAGCCTCACCTTTTGCATCCCTTTTTAGTTCTATTACTATTCTTATACCTTCTTTGTCAGATTCATCCCTTAGATCTGATATCTCCTTTAGCTTACCAGCCCTTGCTAATTCCGCTATTTTCTTTATAAGCTCGGCTTTGTTTACCATGTAAGGGATTTCTGTTATTATGATCTGTTCTCTTCCAGAGCTTGTTTTTTCTACCCTTGCCTTGGCTTGGATGGTTATTTGACCTTTACCAGTTTTGTAAATCTCTGAAGACACCTCTCCTACTATGGTACCACCTGTTGGAAAATCTGGTCCTTTTATATGTTGCATAAGTTCTTCTACGCTTGCATCATGGTTTTGAGCCAAAAGCACAAGGGCGTCGCACACTTCTTTTAGATTGTGCGGAGGGATGGATGTGGCAAGACCAACGGCTATCCCAGTGGTGCCGTTGCAAAGTAAATTTGGCATCCTTGCAGGAAGCACCTGAGGCTCTAACACGCTTTCATCAAAATTTGGTAAAAAATCCACCGTGTCGTTTTCTATATCCTCTAAAAGACTTAAAGTAATCTTTGAAAGCTTTGCTTCGGTGTATCTCATGGCAGCAGGTGGATCTCCGTCTATGGAGCCAAAGTTTCCTTGGCCTATAACAAGCGGATATCTTAAGTTAAAATCCTGAGCCATCCTGACAAGGGCATCGTATATAGCTTGATCACCATGAGGATGATACCGACCCATCGTATCTCCCACTATACGGGCGCACTTTTTAAAAGGCTTGTCTGGGGTTAGATCCATCTCGTACATAGAATACAGTATTCTTCTTTGAACAGGTTTAAGACCATCCCTTACGTCTGGGATAGCTCTTCCTACTATAACGGACATCGCATAATCAAGGTAAGACTGCTTAGCCTCTTCTTCTATAGGTATTTCTAGTATTTCCATATTACAATTTTATCATAACAAAAGCCCGAAACCTATAAACTTTGATATAATTTAATAACTATGGAATTTGAACCAGTTATAGGATTGGAAGTGCATGTACATATGGACACAAACACAAAGATGTTTTGCTCTTGCAAGATAGGATACGACGCCCCTCCAAACACAAATGTCTGCCCTGTTTGTATGGCTTTACCCGGCAGTCTTCCAGTGATAAACAAAAAAGCAGTGGAATACGGTGTAAGAACATCTTTGGCCCTTAAGTGTCAGATAAACCTAACATCCATAATGGCGAGAAAGCATTACTTTTATCCAGACTTACCAAAAGGATACCAGATATCCCAATACGAAAAACCTTTAGCTGAACATGGTTTTGTGCTTTTAGAAAACAAAAAAATAAGGATAAGAAGACTTCACTTAGAAGAAGACGCTGGAAAAAACAACCACTTTGAGAATAGCTCTTTGGTAGACCTAAACAGAGCAGGCACTCCCCTTATGGAAATAGTTACAGAACCAGACCTAAGCTCTTCAGAAGAAGCAAAAGAGTTTTTGGAAAAACTAAGGGCTATAGTAAGATACGCCAACGTCTCAAAAGCAGATATGGAAAAAGGCCAGTTAAGATGCGATGTAAATGTATCGTTAAAACCAAAAGGCTCTACAGAGCTTGGCACAAGGGTGGAAGTCAAAAACGTAAATTCTTTTAAATTTGTCCAAAAAGCCATAGAGTACGAAATAGAGCGTCAAACAAAACTCCTTTTAGAAGGAAAATCAATAGACCAAGAAACAAGGGGCTTTGACCCGCAAAGCGGTAAGACCTTTGTAATGAGAACAAAAGAAGAAGCAGAAGACTATAGGTATTTCAAAGATCCAGATTTGCTACCCCTTGTTGTGAGCGAAGAGCTTTTAGAAAGCATAAAAGACAATATGCCAGAGCTACCAGATGAACGCATAGAAAGGTTGATGAAAGATTACGGTCTTAGTAGATATGAAGCGTCTGTGCTTACAAATCTAAAAGAGTTAGGAGATTTTTTCCAAGAAGCCACAAACTACACAAAAGAATACAAAGCCCTTTCAAATTGGCTTTTAAACGATGTGCTTGGTTTTATGAACGAAAATCAAATAGAAGAAATACCCATATCACCAAAACAATTGGCAAGGCTGACAGAGCTTATAAAAGAAGACGTTATATCCACAAAAATAGCCAAAGAAGTGATAAAAGATATGCTAAGCACCAAAAAAGACCCAGATACTATTATAGAACAAAGAGGCCTAAAACAAATATCAAATGAAGATGAGATAAAATCAGTGGTGATAAGTGTATTAGAAAAATTTCCACAAGAAAAAGACAGGCTCAAAAACGGCGAAGAAAAACTGATAGGATTTTTGGTAGGAGAAGTGATGAAGATTACCAAAGGCAAAGCTAATCCAAAACTTGTAAACAAGCTAATAAAGGAGTGTCTATGAGGGTTGCCATAGGCTCTGATCACGCTGGGTTTGATCTAAAAGAAGCTTTGAAAGAGCATATAACATCAAAAGGTCATGAGCTAATAGATTGTGGTACACATTCCAAAGAATCCACAGATTATCCTATATACGCCAAAGAAGTGGCTATGCATATTAAAAGCCAAAAAGCCGACAGAGGCATACTAATATGTGGAAGTGGGCTTGGTATGTCTATCAGTGCCAACAAGATAAAAGGTATAAGGGCAGCCCTTTGTTTAAATGAGTATATGGCAAGGATGAGCGTAAAAGATAACAATGCAAACGTCTTATGTTTGGGCGGTAGAGTAATAGGGGTTGAGTTGGCAAAATCTATAATAGACGCTTGGTTTGATGCACACTTTGAAGGTGGAAGACACGAAAGAAGGCTAAGGATTATATCATCTTTTGAAGAAGAAGGCATATAAATGAAAAAAATAGCCATCACCGGAGGGGCTGGTTATATAGGCTCTCACATGCTAAAAGAAGCCCTAAAAAGAGGATACGATGTCCTTGTTATAGATAACCTTTCTACAGGTCATAAAGAGTTTATAAAAGGTGGGAAGTTTTTACAAGCTGATATACAAAGTAAAGAGACGTTAGAAGCCCTTATAGAGTTTAAACCAGATGCGATAGTTCATTTTGCAGCTTATATAGCTGTAGAAGAGTCTGTGCAACAGCCTATCAAATACTATGAAAACAACTTTTGCAACAGTTTGAAGCTTTTAGAATACGCTTTAAAAGCCAGTGTGAAAAATTTTATATTCTCATCCACTGCGGCCGTTTATGGTATAAAATCTGGAAAACCTGTGGAAGAAACCGATGAGATAGCTCCTATAAACCCCTACGGTCAAGCCAAGGCGAATTTTGAAAAGGCTTTGGAAGATGTAGCAAAAGTAAGGGACTTAAAATATGTAATACTTAGATATTTCAACGTAGCTGGAGCAGATCCAGAAGGAGAGCTTGGGCAAATCTCCAAAAAACCAACGCATCTTATATTAAGAGCTCTAAAAGCTGCAAAAGGTGAGATAAAAGATTTTGGTATATATGGAACAGATTATGAAACAAAAGATGGAACTTGCATAAGAGATTATATACACGTATCTGATCTTGTGGACGCTCATTTTGAAGCACTGGATTATCTTGAAAACGGCGGGACATCAGATGTATTTAACTGTGGTTATGGAAGGGGCTTGAGCGTAAAAGAGGTAGTGGATATAGTAAAAGAGGTAACAGATGTTGATTTTCCAGTATATCACTTCGACAGAAGACCTGGAGATCCTCCTATACTTATAGCAAACATAGATAAGATAAAAAACAATTTAAACTGGAAACCAAAATACGACGATCCTTACTTTATAGTAAAAACCGCTTGGGAATGGGAGAAAAAGCAACAATAACAATGAGAAGCATAGAAGAAATTAAAAAGCATTACAATTGGAATGAAGAAGACGAGAAACACCTTAAACAGATGAAAGATATAGCGATTAAACACAAGGATAACTTCGTCAATAAGCTTTATGAATATTTTAATATCTTTGAAGATAAAGACAGGTACTTAAAAGATGAAAAAATAAAAGAAAGACACAAAGCCCACTTACAAGCTTGGTTTTTGGAGCTTTTTGAAGGAAACTTAGATCATCTTTATATTTCAAAAGCTCAGCGTATAGGCACAAGACATGTTCAGATAGGTTTACCGCCTCATTATCTAAACTCTTCAATGAATTTTGTTAGAGAGTTCATAGAAAGTCTAGTCATAGAAAAAACCGCCGATGCAAACGAAAAGATAAAGATTTTAAAGTCTATAGATAAAATCCTTGATATAAACCTTGATATTATCACAGAAGCTTATAGAGAAGAGGAGTTTAAAACTTATTTAGGCACTTCTAAAATCCAAAAAATATTTATAGAAACCATTCAAGGAGTTTCAAGATCAATCGATCTTTTTATCGTTACTATAATGAGCTTTTTGGCTATAGTGGGCGGTGGATGGATACTGTACGAATTTGTAAACTTAGTACTTGGTAGAGTGTCCCCAGAGTCTACAGCCCTTGAGATACTTGGTTCTACGCTTATTTTGTACGCTATATCTGAGCTTTTAAATGAAGAATTAAAGCATCTGAAAGGAGCTCCGCTATCTCTTAAAGTGTTTGCGGGTATAGCTTTAGCTGCAATTATAAGAAAAATACTTATCATATCTTTGTATCCAAAGAAAAGTATTGAGCTTTTAATACTTGGTATACTGATGCTTTTTATAGGTATAGTTTATTTTATAATAAACAAGGTGGAGAGAAGATAGTATGGAAGGATTTATAAATGCTTTAGGGGAAGCTTTCTATATATTTATAACGGCATTCGTACATATTTTCAAAGATAGAGTAAAAACAAAGCATTTTATAGATAGACTTGTTTACATAGGAGCTGATACGGTACCGGTGGTGTTTATAACCTCTATGTTCACCGGTGGGGTTTTGGCGCTACAAACTTATTCTACACTTCATAAGTTTAACTCCGAATACCTCATAGGGGTGCTCGTAGCACTTTCCATGGGAAGGGAGCTTGGACCTGTTTTAACCTCTCTTATGGTAGTGGCAAGGGTTGGCTCTGCCATTACAGCTTCGATAGGCACTATGAAAGTTACAGAGCAAATAGATGCCCTTGAAACTTTAGCTATAAATCCTTATTCTTATCTTACAAGCCCAATACTTTTTGCCTTCATGATAGACGTACCTCTTCTTACGATCATTTCAGATATTTCTGGTATCGCAGGTGGTTATCTGGTTAGCACATTTATCTTTCATATAAACGGACATATGTACTGGGATAAAACCAAAGAAATTGTGGATTTTTATGATATATATGGAGGGCTTTACAAATCTTTTGTATATGGTATAGTAATAGCCACTGTAAGTAACTACTTTGGTTTTAAAACAACAGGCGGTAATCAAGGTGTAGGTAGAGCTACAACTTCTTCGGTGGTGGTATCTTCCATGTTAATACTTACGCTTGATTACTTCTTAACTGCTATTATATATAGATGAGGTATCTTTTAAGCGCTTTGATGGTTTTATCTTTTGGTTTGGCTTTTGGGGATAGCAACACCACCCCAAACCCTACCGTGTGGCACGGGCTCTACATTTATTACTACAATCAGGCAAAAGAGCTCTCTAAAAAAGAGAAAAAGCCAATACTTCTTTATTTTTACGGAAACGACTGCACTTATTGCGATCTTTTTGATCAGTACGTACTTGAAAAACCAGATGTGGTGGATTTTATAAATAAGCATTTTGTATTTTCTTCTGTAAATGTAGATGAAACTGGTGGTCATAAGTTTGTTAGAGAATTTGGGCTTTTTGGAACGCCAGCTTTTGCAGTTATATACCCAAACGCTCATCATAGAGTTTATCAGGGCTACAAAACAAAAGAACAGTTTTTGTACATACTTAACAAATTTGTAAAATAACATGAGAATAGCCGTTGGCATGAGTGGTGGTGTAGACTCAAGCGTAGCGGCATATATTTTAACACAGCAAGGGCACGATGTAATAGGTATAACCCTTAGATTTCAAAAAGAGCATTGCGACGAGAACTCAAGAGTATGTTGTTCTCCAAAGGATGTGCAAGATGCAAGGCTTGTTTGCGATACTATAGGTATACCCCATCTTACCTTAGACTGGGAAGAGCTATTTAAACAAAGGGTCATAGATTATTTTATTAAAAGCTATAAAACTGGGCTAACACCAAATCCATGTGCAATCTGCAACAAAGATGTTAAAACAGCGTTTTTGGGCTTTTATTTAAAAAAAACAGCTGATATAGATTATCTGGCCACAGGGCATTATGTTGTAAAAGAAGGATCTATCATAAAAAGAGCTAAAGAAAAAGACCAGTCTTATTTTATGGCTTTGATACCAAAAAAAAGCATAGAATACCTTATGTTTCCTATAGGCCATATGCCAAAAAGCCAAATCAGACAGATAGCCCAAGGCGCACATCTGCCTGTGGCAAACAAAATAGAATCCCAAGATGTATGCTTTTTAAAAGGTATGAATTTAGAAGATTATCTATCGCAGTTTATAGAAGAAATACCTGGGAATATAATACATATAGCCACTAAAAAGATATTGGGAAAACACAAAGGCATACATCGGTATACAATAGGCCAAAGGCATGGGCTTGGGGTATCTTACAACTCCCCTCTTTACGTGATAGAAAAAGACGTAGAAAACAACATCCTTTACGTGGGTGAAAAAGAATACCTTCTTAAAGACAGTATAACATTGGCAGATTACAACGCTTTAGAAGATTTTAAAGAAAACAACATGTATATCCAGATTAGATACAACGCAAAACCTATAAAGATAAGGTTTATAGAAAAAACCCAAGACCATATCTTAGTTCATTTAGAAGAGCCTGCAAGCCAAGTGGCAAAAGGACAAATAGGGGCTATTTACCACGAGGATACACTTTTAGGAGGTGGGATTATATCTTGAAAAAGATTGTGTTTTTGGCTTTTAGCTTGATGCTTAGTTCTTGTTCTTACATAGTAATAGTAAAAGATCCTTTGAGTGCAAAAGAGCATCTTACGCTCGGATACACTTATGAAAAACAAAAAGACTACAAAGACGCCCTTTATCAATACAAACTTGCTATAAAAAAAGACAAAAACTACGATTTGGCGTATTTTAATTTAGGAAACGTCTTTTTTGAACAAAAAGAGTACAAAAAAGCCATAAAATATTATAAAAAAGCCATTGAGATAAACCCAAAAAACACAGACGCCATGAACAACTTAGCCTTAGCTTATCTAAAAATAGGCGACAAAGCAAAGGCAAAGACTTTCATTTTAAAAGCCATAAAACAAAATCCAAACAACAAAAACTACCAAAACACTCTAAAGAAGATAGAAAAACAAGATTAGTTCTTAGTTTTCATTTATATTTGCACAACCCTTGCACACTCCGTAAACAAAAACCTCTACAGACTTAGGATAAAGCAAATGATCACTTTTTAGATCCTTTAGATTTATAGATACGGGCTCCATATCGTATATAGTTCCACAGTGCTCACATACAAAATGAGAATGGGGCTCCATATTTGGGTCAAAATAGGTTTTATCTTCTAAGTAAATAGTCTTTGCTAATCCTATATCTACCAATGTATTGAGGGTATTGTAAACTGTGGACAAAGATATATATGGAAATTTTTCTTTTATCATACCATAAAGAGTTTCAGCGCTTGGATGATCTTTGGAATCTAAAAAAAGATCAAGCACATACTCTCTTTGAGGTGTCATTTTATAACCTAACTCTTTCAATTTTCCAATTGCAAACGCTTTTTTCATAAGAAAGAATATAAATTTAAATTTATTATTAAAAATGATTTAAAACATCCTATCAGTACAGTAAGTTTGATGTATGATAGTTTTACTATCATGTGTTTATCATATTAAACTAATTTCTACACGATGCGGTATAATAAAAAAACTAAACTTAAAAGGAGGTGTCATATGCAACTATTTTTGAACCAACCATTCACATCACAAGGCTCCAATGTGGTAGAGCAAAAGTCAGTGGGTAATCAGTCCAACAAGTCTGCCACGCCCCACAAGTCTGCCACGGCTCACATCTACACAGTCCAAGGCAAGACATTCCAGTATAAGGTGTATACCGATGCTAACAACAATATCACCAAAGTAATAGCTATCTCCTCAAGACAGTTAGCCCCAGTATCTTACTTTATCCAAAACCCACAAAACTGCCAAAAACAGCTTATCACAAGAATACCTCTAAGGATGGCATCCTATGAGTACACCTGTCCCACTGGAACATACAAATACACTACTTTTGGAACGATAGGTTTTCTAACAACAACAGCGGAGGTGGTAAGATGAAGAAGGTGAACGCTAAACAACTTTTGGCAGTAGGCGTTATAGGCTTAGCCCTTGCTTCCTGTGGCGGTGGTGGAGGAGGTGGCGGTTCGTCACAAACCCAAACACAAATATCAGCCAATCCAATAGCGATGAATATTTATGCCGGTAGCAGGATTTTATCATCTGCTACTGTACCATTCAATATTCCAGTTATAATTGTTTATATAAACGGACAACCAGTAAATCTTTTATTTGATACTGGGGCATCAGGTGTTCTTGTCAATCAGGGAACGTTCCCTATACCTCAGTCAGCTTACACATCACAAACCTTTTACGGACACTTTGGTGATGGCACAGTTTTCTCGGGCACTGTAGCCAATGTGCAGGTTTGTTTAACATCGGCATCAACAGATTGCATAAATATGCCTGTAGCAGTAAATAGTGAGACAAGTGGTACTAATGCGGCATTTCCAACTGGAGATTATATAGTAGGTGACTTTGGCATGGACTGCGGGCAAAATACATTTGCATCATTTGCATCTGCTGGTAGCACAAATATAATTGTCAATACTTTCTGCCCATTGTATTATCTATGGCAACAAAACCAATACTTTAATGCTTATTCATTAAGTTTCTATCCATTATCTAACACTTACTATGCAACACCAAGCACCGCAACACCAATAGGAAGTATAACGCTTGGAAGCTTTAGTGCAAACAACTTGATTAGCTACACTGGCAATGGAAATACTCCATATGTGAATGCCAATTACCCTAACAGTCTTACTTACATAACAATATATGATACTGGAACACCGATTATTAGGATGACGAACGATGTATTATCAGCAGAAATACCATACTTCAATATTTATACTGACGGAAACAATTGTGGCACACCTAATTGGATACTAGGTGGTTATCCTATATCTTATTCCATACCACTTGCCAATAGCTCGTCATCTCTTACAATATCATTTACAACAGAACCACCAGCTAATATGTGTGCAGAAATATCATCAAGCATATCGCCAAACAATCCTGTAATAATAAAAGACGTTACTTATGACGTTGGTTCATCTATTGTGGAATGGATGGGACTACCAGAAGTGATAAACCACAACTTCATTTGGCTACTTGGTTCTAACGGAATGGTTCAATATATAAGCATCCAATAAAATTTAAGAGCCTGCTTTATGCAGGCTTGTTATATTAACTCACATATTTTATTGTTTTGGTGTTGATTATATCAACAATATACAAAAGTTGGAACTTGGACATAATTTCAGTTATAATTTATATATTATTTTGTACAAATGTGCAGATGGAATAGAATGAGTAATCATCCAAAAACTATAGGAGGTGACTTTCAATGAGAAAAAATGCCTTGTTTATTGGGGTAATAAGCTTAGCTATTATCTTAGATTCTTGTGCTACTATAACAAGAGGAACAACAGAGGCAACAAGAGAGGCAGCAGGCGGAGCAGGAAAGACAAAATAGAATTGCTCAGTGTAAAAATAATTGTAATGTCGCACGATACAATCCCTCTCTTTCAATGTGTGAATTAAATGTATGTTGTTCAATGCCCCAAAATAGAATTTTTGCACCTAATGGAGCTTCTATATGTGGTCCTGGCTGTACTATACCATATAACATGGTCTTTACAGTTGTTTATACTGTTTGCCAGCAATATTTAGATCAATGTCTTTCAAACTGTGAGAATCAATGAGGTACATTAAATAATTTTAAAGGAGGCTCTGATGGCGAATTATTGTTCATATTGTGGGAAAGATAATCCCGCAAATGCAAGGTACTGTATAGGTTGCGGTAAGAAGATTATTACAAGCACCATCAGTGCTGAGTTTGATGTAGAACCGCAGTCCGGTATTTATTGTCCAAGCTGCGGTAAGAGGTCAGCGGACGATGCAAATTTCTGTATGTGGTGTGGTCAGGGCATACATATCAGACCGGTTAATGTAAAAGAAATCCATT
>Ga0078972_1003650_pt1 | contig 45187 bp, 43 predicted proteins | sample YelNatPaOPGAMG01_FD_67568 | JGI IMG/M metagenome (GOLD analysis project Ga0078972, IMG submission 67568) | Hot spring thermophilic microbial communities from Obsidian Pool, Yellowstone National Park, USA - OP-RAMG-01 (SPADES assembly) (version 2) | ecosystem: Environmental > Aquatic > Thermal...
TGTAGGTCTTTCCGCTTCTGCGGGTTACAATAAAGAAATTGTTGGGATTCCATTTTTCGGCGAAAAGGATGCCAGACCTTTAATAAATGGTAAAAATACCTATGCCAGAATATTTATAAGGAGGAAAAATTATGAAAATTGAATTACACAAAATTCCAATTCGTAAAGTTGTAGACGGTTTTAAAGACAGCGGAATAGAAGGCGTTGTTACCTATGGTGGAAAGTTAGATGTGCGGCCAAAATATCAGCGCGAATTTGTTTATAAAGACAAACAGCGTGACGCAGTGATTGAAACGATTAAAAAAGGCTTTCCTCTGAATGTGATGTATTGGATGGTAAAAGAAGACGGTACTTACGAAATGCTTGATGGGCAACAGCGAACGATTAGCATTGGGCAATATGTTAGTGGCGATTTTTCTCTTGATAATCGCTTTTTCCATAATCTTACCAAAGAAGAACAAGATCAAATTTTAGATTATGAGTTGATGATTTATTTTTGCGAGGGAACAGACAAAGAGCGGCTGGAGTGGTTTAAAACTATTAACATTGCCGGAGAAAAATTGACCGATCAAGAAATTCGCAATGCGGTTTATACCGGACCATGGCTTTCTGATGCCAAGATAAAATTCAGCAAGCCAAATTGCGCGGCGTATTTACTTGCAAATGATGGTGGAGCATTGCTCTCAGGTTCGCCAATCCGGCAGGAGTATTTGGAAACGGCGCTTTCGTGGATAAATAATGGCGAAATTGAAGATTATATGGCAAAACACCAACACGATGAAAATGCAAATGAGTTATGGGGATATTTTCAAGATGTTATTGCTTGGGTACGCAAAACCTTTCCTAATTACCGCAAAGAAATGGCTCATGTTAATTGGGGTGAATTATACAATCAGTTTAAAGATGAAAAATTAAATCCAGTTAAACTTGAAGCTGAAATTAAGGAATTGATGCAAGATGAAGATGTTACTAAAAAATCCGGCATTTATCCTTATGTTTTAACGCGGAAAGAAAAATATTTAAATATCCGGGAGTTTACGGACAAAATGAAGCGCGAAGCATACGAAAGGCAGGAAGGAGTTTGTGCAAGGTGTGGAGGTCGTTTTGAGATAGAAGAGATGGAGGCGGATCATATTACTCCTTGGCACGAAGGCGGCAAGACGATTTCAGAGAATTGCCAGATGTTATGTAAAGAATGTAATAGAAAAAAATCTGGAATATGAAGTTAGCCTTGAGGTTAAAACTCTGTTAAGGTCGATTATAAACTCCTTTAATGAAGTATGGGCAACATCTTAGAATGAAAAAGAAATAGTGAGTGGTGGGGTGGGGTAAGTTTATAAGTTGGTGTATGCTCTCAAGTCTGGAATATAAATATACTCCTTTTGCTGTTGTATAATAGTTCTAACATTGTTCACAAGAGTCAGCTGCTTAACGAGTCAAAAAGTAATCTCAAAATTTAAAACTTAAAACTGCTCAAGAATTATTTAGCTTTTCGAGATCTGCGAATTTCGGCCAACAGCTCTTTTTTGATTTCTTGCGCCTGTTGTTGAATTTTTTCTTCAATATCACTAGCAAATCCTTTAAGAAAATCAAGTAGTTTTTCGGAATATGGTTCTTGATAAAAACGAGTTAAAAAAGTTTCGTGTTGTTCAACTGGTAAATGATCTAAAATTAACTTCAAAATCTCCTGATGAAAAGTCTCATCCATAATTGCCAGCAGTTCCTGTTTTTCTTCGATTTCAAGTTCATCTCCATCCAATTCCGCCACGATTTCTTCACTTTGAATAAGATGATCATAAAAAATTCTATTCATTCAACTTGCGCCAGTTTTGGTGGCTCCTTCTCTAAATTGTATTCTAGCGGCCCCAAAGGCACTTTTCCATCTGGATCATCCACAAAATACAAAATAACCGGACCTTTTTGCCATCCTACATTTAAGCCCAAATAAGCCATTACTTCCGGCGAGCCGCCAAAGTGTTTTCCTGTCCAGCGAGCCGGTCCAGCATCGCCTACTACCGCCACAATTGCCTTGCCATTTTGAGGATTAATCACTACTACTTTGCGATGTTTATACCAGTCAACCAAAAACTTCAATCGTATTTTCCAATCAGGTAAATATAAAGTTTGTACAGCCACATAATATTTTTCTTTTAAATAATCATCTCGAGTCATTTGTGCCTTAGAAGGAGCAAAATAACCCCAGCTGCCCAATCCCGGCGCTATTCCGGCCTTTCGATATTCATCGTGCTGAGCCAAAGTGTCTCCGGAAAAGCGCGGCAAGTGTTGTTCCGCCCCAATTAATCCGTAAACATTATTCAAGCGAGTGCTGCCTAGCTGAGAAACTGCTTTAATGCCAAAAAATTCAAAAAGCAAATGACTAATCCGAGTTTCTTGCTCGGCAGTTAGCGGTCCAACTTTCGGCGGCAAGATTTCTGCCAGTTTTATTTGCAAAATTTGGGCTGTCGTCAACAAAGGATGCTGAACCGAAAGGTTTTCTGGTGGTCTTGAGAGAATTCCAATCTGCGGCATGGCCAGCAAAAGAGAACCGGCCAAAGCGCCAGAAGTCAAAAGTTTAGTCGCATGCTCCCGAATTCTTCCTGCACCCAAAAGATTGTGGCTTTTTAGAAATTCTGCCGCTCGAGGATACTGCCTAGCCAGCTTTTGCTCCGATTGCAATTGTTTCAGTTTTAACCGAGATCGCAGAATGGAGGAATCAAACTGAGGTTTAAAATCTTTCCTGGCCATTTAAAATTATTATATCCGTGAAGCAAGCCAGAAGCAATAAATATTATCTTTGACCTTGAAAAAAACTTTGAACCTCGTCAAATTGCGGGCGGTTGCTGAAATCAGAATTTATCAAGGCTTCATTTCCACCAATACCCAAATGCCAATAATTAAAACCTGCTACACCAAGTTTTTTAGCGGCACCCATACTGTCTAGAACTTGCTGTTCTATATTACCTTGACCAACACTTCCCCACTCACCAATAATTATCGGCACCCCTGGATAGCGCGCCATAACCTCGCGCAAACCCTGTTCCATTGTTTGGCCAATCAGTTCAGGATAATGATCAATCGTAATATTGCCCATTTTTTTCACTGTTTCATCTTCCAAAATACCGTGCCAGTCAGGATTATTACTTCCCCAAGCAACAAAACCATCAAAACCAAAATAGCCAATCTTTATTTTTCCGTCCAAACCAATTTGAGCAAAAGCATTTTCCGCTGTCTCTATTGCCGCTCTTAACCACTGATTAAAATGTTCTTTACTGTCAAAAAGGCACAAATTTTGCGAACAATAGGTAATTCCGGCAATTCCGCCGTTTTGTGGTTCGGGAATTGGGGTAAAAATGTCGCCTTCTTTAAAAAGATCTGCGTTGTTCTTAATGTAATTGGCAATTAAATCTAAAAAATCACCTTTTTGCTTGTTAACGCCATATATCCCTTCAAAAGCCAAGGGCATATGACGATGCCAGACTTTAAGTCCAGCGGCGCGGATTGCACTAATCCAACGACGGGTGTAATCAAGTGAATTGCCACAAGCCGGGTTATCGTAAGGCGTTTCTACCGCAACATAATTTGCTCCTAATTCTTTTGCTTTGGCCACCCAACGCTCTATAAAATTCTGATCATTTTGATTGCAAATTTTATCTTTGGTTTCTTTCATGGAAGAAACGCTTTGTATGTCCCAAGTGTGCGAAATAGGTGTTTGAGTTGGTATGAGAGTTTGAGTTGGAACAGGAGTCAATGTTGGCTCGGTAGAAATGGGAGTATTAGTGGGAGTGGGAGTGGGAGTAATCGTGGGTGTCGCTGTCGGCCAAACGGTCGGGGTAATGGTGGGCTCAGCGGGAATTATGGATGGCAAATTCGGCTGAGGTGTTAAATCCGGTTTTGCCGGCTGAACAAAAAAAGAATTCAGCCAACGGAAAACGATTTGATAAAAAGTTTTTTTAATCTCGCGGGCTTTATTGGGAAGATAAAAAGCCTGAGCGCTTTTGGCCCCCAATAAAGCAAAGGTCAAAAATCCGAAAAAGAAAATGAGAAATTGCCTTTTTGTTTTCATCGGGCAGGCTTGAAAAACCTAAAGCAGAATACTAGCACAATTTAATCAGAATGCAAGCATAGAATTTGAAATTTTTGTCAAATTCTTACTTCTTTTAAAAATATTTAAAACATTATTTCGCTAATTTTGAGAATAAAAAAATTTTTGTCATATCCAAAACTTAAGTTTTGACCAGAAAGGAGGTGAAAAAATGAAAAAAATAATTCTTACGGCCACTTTTTTCTTTTTAGCGTGGGCGGCTGTCGATCCGGTTTGGGCAGCCAATAATAATAGCGGCTTTGAACGATGTTGCCGGCTTGATTGCCGTAAAGTCAGTCAATTGCCCCATGTAGTTGCCTGTTACGAATCAGGCGATCATGGTATTCCCGGACAAGCAGAAAAACATGAAGGAACAGACTTTGTTAAAAGTTTTCTTTCAGGCAAAATACTTTTCCAGTCTTTTTGCGGTTTTTCTGAATCAGAAGGTCTGCATCGGGAAATTAGTCTCTGGAAAATGACCAAAGATAATAAATGCCCATCTGGCTGGTTGATTTACTCCGATCCATATCCCGAATGGGGAGATTATTTAATTCCAGGTGCTAATTATTGCATCAAAACAATTTCCCTTCCTTGCTCAACTTGCCAAATAGACGAAAAAAATCTGCCAGGAGTTTCATTGGATTTCTAAAATTCAAAGAGGCCTAAACAAACCCTAGGGCATGGGGTTTGTTTAGTGGTCAATTCGTTTGAAAATTAGAATCTCCTCCGAAGTATAAACTTTATTAAAATATTTATAAACACGAGCTAGTTTTTCCGGATTTTCATAAAGATTATTCCAAACTTCATCACCCTTTTGCATTACCAGCCAACGAGAATATTTTTCCGGAAATATCAGCGATTCCTGCCAGTACGGTTTAGTGCCAATATAAATCAGCCGGTTCATGGGAATATTAGCCCGAATGACACTCAGAGTTCGCGCGTAATCATCCAATAAAACCAGTCCGCCGTCGTAATTTTGCTTTAACCAATTCTGAGCATCAACTTTTTTAGCGGCAGAAAGGCCAAAGACACCATCATCTAAAGAAATCACTCGAAAAAAACCAGTACCAAAAGCCGCAGAGTTTAAAATTAACAAACTTACCGCGAAAGGCAATTTAAGTTTTCCTAGTTTTTTAATAAAATAAGCGGCCCAAAAAGCCACCGCTGGCATCATCATAACTCCATATCGCACATTAAAAAGCCGCCACTCAAAACTAGCGGGCGTTAACGAAGGAATAAAAATAACTGATTGCCCCAAAAAAAGTGATATTACATTAAAAGCAAAAGGGGAAAGAAGAATTAAAGCGATCAACCAGCGGGAAAAAGAGCGTTTCCGATCAAAAAGATAAAAAAGAAGCCCTAATCCTGCAGTGAGAAAGAAAATAATCCCAGCATTATTTAAAACCGTAACTAAATAATAGATAAAAGCAATTGGCAAATTAAAATAAGCCGGCAATTCTCCTCTTGCCTTCCATGCCAACTGTTGCGCTCGAGCCGAAAAAACGCTGGTATTAAAATAAAGTGGATTGCCAAAAATTAAAAAATTCCAGCCCAACCACAAGATAATTCCGTAAAAAGCGGGCGTTGCAAATAAAATTACTCTCCCCTGCCGTTGATCTTTTGCTTTTTGCCACCAAGAATGAAGAAAAATCAAGCCTGTTTCTAAAGCCACTAAAAACCAGCCGTCATAACGCGAAAGGGTAGAACAAAACCCAAAAAAAGCGGCCAAAATCAAAGAAACAATTTCATCTTGATTAAGAATAAATTTACTTAAAAAGTATGTATTCAAAATAAAAAAGGCAATCAAAAACAATTCGGTCAGAGGTGTTGATTGTAAATAAAGTAAATTTGGATTAGTTAAGAAAATTAGCGCCGTCCAAAAAGCAGTTGATTGACTAGAGGTTAAAAGAAGAGTGAGTTTATAAAGAAAAAAAGTGGAAAGTACAAATGCCGTGCCAGAAACAATTGAGCCAGCAAGACCTGTTCGCCAGAGGAAATTGTTTGCTACAAATGGAACTAAAAGCAAATGCGGCAGAGGCAGCCAAATACCGCCTAATTGCGCCATGCCAGGAGTTAGACCAGAAATTACTCTTTTGGCAATGTTTAAATGTGATTCTGCATCACCATAAGCAATAATTAAATCACGCGAATAAAAATAAATTGTAGCTGCAATGGCGGCCGAAATCGATAAAATCAAGACTAAATTTTCATAAGTAATAATTTTTTTTCGAAAGATCATGGATTTTAATTTTTATGACTGAATTTGAGTTAAAATCTTGGATTTTTGATTTTCAATTGACGAACAAACTGGCGAGGTTAGATGAAAACCATGAGTGGTTTTTGCCCAAAAATGAGGCTTGCGGAAAATTTCCCAGAGGGCTTTCCAAGCAGCTAAACTCATTGCCAGCCAATAAAGCGGCACTAAAAAGACATATTTAATCAGGTAATAATAATTGCGTCGAGCACAACCAATCATGTAATAGTAAAGATAAAGAAAATTGCCAATAATTAAACAAAAAGTTCCCAAATACATAACCGGTGGCGGATAAAACGATTCAATCGTCGGCCCCACCAACGGGCGACAAACAAAATAAGCTAAAGTTAATAACCACATCAGCGGATTAATAAACATAGAAAGCACTTTCCCCCCAACTACTAATTGAAAGATCAAAATATCCGGTTCTTGAAAATTAAAGTGAAAATCTTTCGGTCGGCGCATATGAATTGCGTAAGTTTGGATATAACCTTTAATCCAGCGACTGCGCTGACGAAACCAGTTTAACGGTTTAGAATTGGCTTCTTCAAAAGTCGTTGAATTAAAAATGGCTGTTCGGTAACCTCGCTTGGCCAATCGAATTCCCAAATCGCAATCTTCAGTCACATTAAAAGGATCCCATCCGCCAATTTTTTTCAAATCTCGCCGCCGAAAGTGATTCGAAGTTCCTCCTAACGGAATCGGAGCTTTCAGAGACTGTAATCCCGGCAAAATTAAATCAAACCAAAGCGAATATTCGGCCGTAAAAATTTTTGTAATGATATTTTGATTGGGATTATAAAAATTAAGTTTTGCCTGAACACAAATTGTCCGTCGATCTGCTTTTCGGAAAGCTAAGATTGCCTTTTTAAGCTGATCGGGTTCGGGAATATCTTCTGCATCATAAATAACTACATATTTTCCTTTAGCATATGGCAAACCAAAATTTAAAGCTTTAGGTTTGGTTTTAGGTTGAGAATGAGGAACAATTAGAATCTTAAAATATGAAGGCAATTTCAAACTTTTTGCTTCCGCAATTGTTTGAGAATCATTTTCTTCCAAAAGCAAAAGTACCTGCAATTTATTCTTTGGATAATCCAGCGCCATAATTGCTTGAACAAACTGAGATAAAACTGGCCACTCTTTATAAAGCGGGCAAAAAATGGTATATTTTGGCCAGTTTTTATTTTTCACCGCTAACAGTTCTTGAGTCGAAATGTTAAGCTCTGGTGAACAAAGAAAACTTCGTAAAATTAAAAAAAAATTAAACAAAAGATCTGCAAAGTAAAGTAAGGTTAATAGAACAATTCCTCCTTGAAGAGTCAAATGCCAATTGAGCCAAAAACTACTTAAAACCGCAATCAATATCCCCATCAAAATTATTTTTTGGGTCGAATTAAAGTTAAAAAAAGCACATTCTGTCAGCGGCAAGGGCGATAAAGAAAGAAATTCATTCCCTTTATAATGAAAACCCAAACCTTTTTGCTGTTGCTGAGAAAAACTAAAAGGTACTGGCCCGGGCTCAAAAAATTTCATTTTCAAGGCAATTTTAGCCATTTCCCAGGTTGCCTTCAGCAAATTGAGTTTGGAGTAGCCCCAAACCCGCGGACTGTATTCAATAGGAAGGCTCTCATATCGATAGCCGGCATTGCGAGCTTTAATCAAAAATTCCAAATCGAAGGTCCATTCGGTAGGTGAAAGCGAAAATCGTTCCAATATTTCCTTTTTAAAAACTTTCAAACCAGATTGGACATCACAATTCAAATTGTGAATTAGTTTGCCAAAAACAAAAGAATACAAAAGACAAGCCGCCTTTCGTTGCAAACTCAAATATTTGCGTGGCCGATCACCAATAACTATATCCACTCCGGCCTCAATTCTTTCCAACATTCCAGGAATTGCTTCGGGTGGATACTGCAAATCGCCATCAATCATCGCTATAATTCCATAATTAGCTTCTTTAAAGCCCATTAACAAAGAAAATGCCTTGCCGCGCCGTTTTTTTTTAGTCAGCAAAGTAATTGGATAATTCTTTGCCAAATTACGAATAATTTCTCGTGTCTGATCAGTAGAATTGTCATCAACAAAAATCATCTCGTAATTTAAACCGGCTAAACGCAAAGTTAGATCAAGTCGCGAAACCAAAGACCAAATATTGCCTTCCTCATTTAAAACCGGAATAATTACCGACACTTCTTTAGGCATAAATTTAACCTAAAGTGGAAAAATGACAAAAAAAATAAGAGTTTGTAAGAATCAGGTAAAAGCGCAATTGCTGCTTGACCAGTTTCTTAAACTTTTGTATTCTTATTAAGTATGGATAACACTGCTTTTGAAGAACCAATCTTTGAAGAAACGCCGGTGAGTGATCCTCAGATTCCTCAAACTGTGGACGAACTGCTTAATCTTGAAAACTTAATTAAAAATTATATTGCCCGATTGGAAAGTCTCAAGCAGGAGTATCAAAAACAGCGCGGTCTTTTCCGAGATTCTTTTGAATCTGATGTTGTTTATCAAGAGCAAGAAAAAGCGGCTCAGCAAGCAACACAGCTTAAGTTGGAAACAAAAAAGAGAATTCTAAGTCAACCACCGCTGGCTGAATTATCTAAAAAGCTGGAAGAAATGCGAGATGAAATCAAAGAATTGGAAGCAAGTTTATCTGATTACCTTTTCCAGTACCAAAAGCTCACGGGCGCAAATGAAATTGAAGGAGCAGATGGCGAAACCCGACTCATTGTCAATACTGTCAAGCTTGTAAAAAGCGCCAAGCCTAAATAAAAATTACTGTTTTCGTTAGCCGCTTTTAATTTTATTAAAACTAACAAGAGAGGAAAATTTTCATAAAATCCTGACCATTAAAAGTTCCCAAAGAACCCTCTCGACACTCGCTTTCCCCAAACTTTTCTACCCCATCCGCAAAAACATTCGGCCCATAAATTAAAACTGGTACTGGATCGGCTGAATGATCTTTAAGTAAACAAGGAGTGGCATGATCGGCAGTAATTGCGATTACCGCTTTAGTGTCCTCAAGAGTATCCAGCGCGGCATCAATTTTCTCAATAAAAGCTTTTTTACCCAAAATATCACCATTTTCGCCATAAATATCCGTTGGCTTAATATGAACAAAAATAAAATCGAATTCTGCCATGGCCTCCCGTGCTTTTTGAATTTTGGCCGCCACATTAGTATTAGGCAAGCCAGTTGCTCCAGCAACTGGTAAAACCTCCATGCCTGTCATTGCCCCTAAACCTTTATATAATCCAGCTCCCGCAATGCAGGCCGCCGACAAGCCATATTTTTCTTTAAAAGATTTTAGTTGGCGATAATACCCGGGGCCTCTGGTTAAAATGTAATTTGCTTTCATCTCTCGTCCCTGATTAAGAGGATTGGCCGATAAAATTTCATGAGCTTTTACTAAAAATTTTTGCAAAACTTCTGCAGTAAAACACGCTTCAGGACTATTGTCTGTGGGTTGAGGAATATTTACTTTTTGTCCTTCCCAATTCTCAACAATCTGATTCTCCGTCACATAGTGAACATCAGAGTTGGTAATTTTATCCGACAAACCTTTTCCGCGCATTACCAGCGCCAGTCGATGCCCTGTTCCAGGTTTAGCGATGAACTCAATACCGTCAATTTTTATGCCATCTAAATCTTTTACAAAAGGAGTGCAGTCTTCAATCCGTCCAGCTCGCCGATCAATTACCCTTAAATCATTATCTACCGCGGCTAAATTAGCTCTAATGGCAATATCGCCTTCTTGTAATTTTATTCCCACTCCCGTCGCTTCAATTGGCCCGCGGCCAGGATAATCAGTGGCCAAATTGTAACCAAAAATAACCAAATGAGCTTCATCGCTATTAGGCCGTCGGCCAGGGCCCAAAGGGTACATCAAACCAGTCGAGCCATTTTTAGCTAGACGATCTAAATTTGGTGTTTTGGCCGCTTCCAAAGGTGTTTTTCCTCCAAGTTCAGGTATGGGTAAATCACCCAAACCATCGCAAATAATTAAAAGATATTTACGCGGCATTTTTACCTCCATTTTCCTGCTTTTCAGTTTTTAATTTCGAATTACAGTATAAACCTCCGGATGACTCAAAAAAACAGCTGGTGATTCTTCAACTAAAAACCGTTGAAAATCAAAATAATTATCTTTTCTGGCCTCTTTATCCAAAAGCGTTCGGCCATCTTCTAACAACTTGTCTATACGCAGGCTTTTAAAATTTGATAAATTGCCGCTTTGAGTAGAATGCCAAAAAGCATACTGATCGGGATCGTCAGGCGTTTCTCGTGCTAAAATAAGAACATCATAATCTTCGGGAATAAAAGTGGTAATCTGAACTTGGCTCTCAATACCTATTTGCTGCCAACTATTGTGAACCAAATTTGCAATTGATTCAAATTGAGGAAATGTTAAAATTTTTAAATTAAGATCCTTCAAACCCTCTTGTCCTTTTAGCAAACTTTTAGCATGAGCCAAATCTAGAGTATAAGGCTTTACTGCTGGATTATAGGCCCAGTTAGTCGGACTTATGGGCCCCAAAGCCCGATTAGTTTCATCTTTTGGAATCGCATAAGCCAAAGCCTGACGAAAACTTTTGTCAGTAAATGGTGGCTTGGCCGTATTAAAAAAGACAGCGATATAAGCATTGAGTAATGGTTTCTTTTCTACTTTTACAACTGGTCCCAAAGCAATTCCTTGAATATCTAACAAATCCTCTAAAATATCAACTTCGCCCAAATTAAAGCCCAATTTAAGATCTTTATCTGTATTATAGAAGCGATAAAGTTTTTTGGGCAAAGATTTATCCCAAGCCGGCACCAGTAAAATTGACTTCACATAATTGCCACGGCGTTCAATCTTTTGAACTTTATATGGCCCCAAGCCAATCAATCCTTTTTTAAAAAGAGGTTTAGATAAAACTACAGGGAAAGGAGAAAAAGGCTCTCGTAAATTAAAAATTAATTCATTGCCATTAACAGTTAACTTAACATCTTTAAAATTATAATTAATATCCGCTGGTTGAAGTTTTTGACCATCATGCCAATAAAAATCCTCATCTTTTAATCTAAAAATATAAGTTTTGTTCTCATCCTTGACTTGCCAGCTGGCAGCCAAAGCTGGCTGAGCCTCGCCTTTAGGAGAAACCGAGGTTAAACCAAAAGAAATATCCCGCAAAATCTCGCTTGGTAATTCGCTAACCTCATATTGACCCACTAAGCCAATTTTAAGAATCTTTTTCGATCCAGAAAAATATTTAAGCGCTAAAGGAACAGTAAAATAACAAACTACTCCTAAAAATAAGCCTAAAAAAATCATTCGGTATTGCTTCTTCAGAATGGCTGTTAAAAATAAAGCCAAAAATCGAATTTTCTTAGTTAATTTTTTAAACATTTTTGGGTTAAGAAACCAAAAGCTGAGCTAGTGAGGAGAAAAAAAACAAAACAGCAAAAATAATGGTCAAATTAAAAATTACCTTTTCGACACCTCTTCGAGTAGAAAAACCACCCAAACCACCAAATGTACTGCCTAAGCCAACTCCTTTGGCTTGAATTAAAATCAGCAGTGAGAGAATCACACTCACTAAAACCTGGACAATAAGTAAAGCAACTTTCATTTTTCCTTCAATGGCTTTTTTCAATCAAAAATCCAAGCAATAAAGCCATAAAAAATTTCTACTAAGAATGATATCAGAATTAAGGCCCAAAAGAAAGAGAAATTTATTGAAGGAATCACAAAACCAGCAAAAGTTAAACCTGGAAAAACAAAGCCGGAAATTTTAAACTCCGCCACAAAAAGAGTCACTAAAAAAAGAACCACTACATTTACCACCCAACGAAAGGCCCCTAAGGTTAGAAGATTAATCGGCATTAAAAGCAAATTCAAAAGCGGCTTAACAAGCAAGTTCAAAATTGTTAAAAAAAAGGCGGCTGAGAATAAGATTAAATAATTTTCTTGAAAATTAATGCCGCCAGTTAGTTTCGCAATTAAAAAAAAGGCCAAAAAATTAATCAATATCCGACGCAAAAAACTCTTCATATTGCTTTCTCTTTTCTTGATTTTCTTAAATTTAAAAGCAAATATATCAAAAATAAAGTAAAAATGCTACCGGCCGCAAGAGAAAGACGCAAAGCCAGTGAATTAACCAATACCGAAATTGAACCTGTTTCTCCAGCAATTTGAAAATCTAAATTCAGGCGATAGTCTCTCATAATTTCTTGGGGTTTAAAAGATAGCATTATTCTTTTCTTTCCGTAAGGAGGCAAATAATCCAAGGGCCACTGTTTAGGCATTACCGTTGCGTTTACACCAGTCCATTCAAGTGGCTGGTGGTAAAAAGCATAACCACTCTCATTTTTTACCTCCAAAGTAAGTTGATTATTTTTCAAGGAATAAATAGTTTTAGGAGTAACTTCTTGAAGAGAAAAATATTTTGGTCCCAGCGGAATTTCCTTGCCAAAAGTCACAAAAACCTGTTTATCCTCATTGTGTTTATAAGCGCCAGCGGCCAAAGGTAAAACCGAATCTTGACCATGAATTACAAAAACAAAGTGAGACATGTCAAATTTATGAAAATAATCCAATCCACCCGAAGTATTCTCCCAAGTTGGATCCACCATTAGCCAGCGTTTTTGTTTTGGATCATAATATTCTGCCCATGAATGAAGAACATCGTTTTCAGAAGCAATTGCGGCAATTTTCTCATTCTCCGCGTAAGCATAACCCGACAATTCACGAGCAGGAATTCCAGCCGCGCGACATAAACTGACAAATAAATCAGTAAAATCACTGCAAACAGAACGTTCAGGATTGGCTAGAACTTCTAGCGCCCCTTTACGCTGAGCTTCTTTTTTAACTTCGCCGTAATCATAAGTTAAATTTTTGACCACATATCGATAAATCTCCTCAGGTGTTTTTAATTTTTGAGCCAATTGTTTGAGATTAGAATCGTTCACCGGCCAGTATTTTTTCTCTGCCAACCAATCTGTCGAAAAAGAGACGACGGTTTGGTCTCTGGGCTCAGCAAAAATATTAACCTGCCCATCGGCTGTAATTGTTAATTCTTCTTCCGGTTTAAGCAAATATCGAGCCAGCCAGTTACCGTCAACATCTACTCTCACCTCTTCGGGTTCAGGTTGAATGCTTTGGTAAAAAACTGTTTGATAGTTTGTGTCTGGCGGAAGAGCAATTTCTTCATAAACAGCTTTAGTCGTAGGGTTTTTTAGCCAATAATTTAAACGAAAAACAAAAGTTTGATATGGTCCTAAAGTAATTAGCACCCCATATTTTAATAAGTCTTCTTTTATAAAATTAAGTTGAGTAAAATCTTCTTTTTGTTCTTCAGAACGAGGAGAGGGATTAACGAAAGAAACTTTCCCCATTTTCTTAGGCAATTTAACTATCAATTGATAATCATCTATTTTCTCTCTTTCCACTAATTTAGGAATGGTAATTTGCCAAAGATTGCCTTCTTTTTTAGCTAAACCAGCAGCTCGATATTTTAAAATAAAAGAAAGCACTTTCCCCTTGCCAACTACCTTGTCATTAAAAGTTAAATGGATAAGAGCCGTATCTTCGGCTGTCTGTGTTTTAATTTTCAAAGGGCCAAGACTGTCATAGGCGGAAAAATCGGCAAATTGACCTCCAATCAAATTCAAACCATATTCGGAAACATAATAATCCGCCGATTGATTTACCAACGAAACTTCTTGAGTCACATAAGCTTCGCCGCTGGAAGTAAAATCATAGGTAGTCTTATAAAATGAAGAAAATTCTTGAGCGAAACAAGAAGAACTTAAATTTAAGAACAAAAAAACAAAAACCAGCCCCCAAAATAGAAATTTTGAATGCCTCACAATTTAATAATATCAAAAAGTTTAATTGCTTTTAAGATTTAGAGGAGGTTTTAGCCTAAAAATGATACTTGACATTCGGGTTTCCTTTGGTCTATTGTAAAACTATGCCAGTAACACTTTATAAAAGACAAAGGCAAATTTTAGATTTTATTAAACAATATACACAGAAAAACGGTTACGCCCCGACTCTGCAGCAAATTGCCGAAGCTTTAGGAGTCTCTTCTTTGGCTACAGTTCATGAACATCTTAATGCCATGGCTAAAAAAGGTGTCATTAAAAAATATGAAGGCGCTGTCCGCGGAATTGAAGTTCTTGACAAAAAGAACACTTCAGCCATTATGGGAGTAGAATTGCCGGTTTTGGGTTACATTGCCGCCGGTACCCCAATTGAGCCGCATACCGACCCTAATGCCACTTTAAATGTTGCTCCAGGTATGCTTTCGGGTAAAAAGCGGGCCTTTGTCCTGCAAGTCAAAGGAGAGTCAATGATTGAAGATGGAATTTTGGATGGAGATTTTGTGGTAATTGAAGAGCAAACTGAAGCCAACAATGGCGATATTGTGGTTGCGCTTTTAGATAATGGTTTGGCAACACTAAAACGATATTTTAAAGAAGCGACGCGAATTAAACTGGCCCCAGCCAACAGCTCTATGCAACCCATTTATGTCCAGAATGTGCGAGTGCAAGGCCGCGTTGTTGGGGTCATAAGAAAGTTTGAAAAAAACTAGCTTACTAAGGTTTGGCTTTTTTGCCAACGCCGCCATTCATTTTCCCCACTTTTATTTTACAACGACATTCATATAAAATAACAAAACTAGAAGGACGTCTTTCTCCGTTTGGTTCATAAGATTTTTCAGCAAATACCAAAGTTTCTTTATTAGCGGGAGAAGCAGCCAAAACCGATTCAGCTTCAGCCTCATTCTCTCTTTTTCCTTTCAGCATTTTCAAAGCATAAAAAAAGGTTTCCTTCTGGCTTTTTTCAATTTTATTAATCATTTTATTTAACAAATAGTGACACGATTCACACAGAGGAATAAGGTTTGATATTTGATCTACGGCAAAATTAGAATCCACAATTGTTCCTACATCAGATCTAAAAACAATGTGGTGGCAAGTGAGCTTTTTATCAGAACCGCAAGCAGCGCATTTATTATCGTAAAGTTCAAAAACTCTCTTTCTATTAATCAGATAAATTTCATTTTCGCTTAAAGACATGTAAAAAAACTCCATGCCCTAATAACCGGTCGTCTTGAAATCAACAAGATAGAGACAGTTTATAATCTTCTTAAAAAAAATAAAACTAGAGGATATTTTTCTTTTCTTAATAATTTTTTTTATCGAGGTGAGGTTCTTAAAAATTACCCTCATTATTAGCAAATAGATAAAAAGTATTAAACTTAATAAAACAAAATAAAAGGGCTTTGTCAAGAGAGCAATTTGCTATTTTCGAACACTTTTTTAGAAAAAAATTGATAAAAAAAATTACACAGAGAGTAATAACTTTCGAATGTCTTGTAATATAATTTACTTGGTCTTCAAATCACAAAGGTTTTTTCATAAACAATCTTAAAAATAATGAGCTATAATTAAATAAATTAATCAGTTAATAAACAAACTAAAGAATTTATCTTATTTTATGTTATATCTTGTCGCCACTCCCATTGGCAATCTTGAAGATATCTCTTTTAGAGCTTTAAACACTTTATTTTTGGTAAATACGATTTTAGCTGAAGACAGCAGGAAAACATATAATTTGCTGAAACATTTTCAAAAACCAGGATTGAAAATTCCGGAAATAATTTCTTTTTACGAGGAAAATGAATCTCAAAGAATCCCGGAAGCTATTTCCCGACTTAAAGCCGGACAAGACTTGGCTTTAGTGACAAATGCTGGCACTCCTGCCATTAGCGACCCAGGATTTAAACTTGTTCGTGAATGTCGAAAACAAGGTATCGCAGTAACTTCTTTGCCGGGAGCTTTTGCTCCCGCAGTTGCTCTTTCTGCTTCTGGTTTGCCCACTGATAAATTCTTATTCTTAGGCTTTCCCTCTCCTAAATCCAATTCTCGCCAAAAATTATTTCAAAATGTTCAAAAAGCCTGTCAGTTGGTGCCAGCCACAATTATTTTTTTTGAATCACCTCATCGACTGCGAAAATCTTTGTCTGACCTTCAAAAAATTTTTGGTGATATTGAAGTTGTTCTCGCCCGTGAATTAACCAAAATGTTTGAAGAATATCAAAGAAAAAAAATCTCTGCTTTGTTGGAACAGTTTTCGCTTAAAGAACCCAAAGGGGAGTTTATCGTTTTATTTAACCCCAAAGAACAAGAATAAATTACTTCTTTAAAATCCTGCCTTCGGCGGCATAAACCAGTTCTCGCGTCCGCTCAATCGCGTCTGGATTAACAGATATACTGGAAATGCCATATTCTACTAGCTTTTCCACCAAATCAGGATATTCACTTGGCCCCTGCCCGCAAATAGAACAAGCAACGCCTTCTTTGCGGCAAGTTTTAATAATTTTCTCCAGCGCCCACAAAACAGCCGGATTGCGCTCATCAAAAACAGAAGCCACCTCACTATTATCGCGATCTGTGCCTAAAAGAAGCATTGTTAAATCATTAGAACCAATAGAAACCCCATCAATACCTACTTTCAAAAAATCTTCCAGCAAAATAACATTGGAAGGAATTTCACACATCATAAATAATCGGAAACTGGCAGAGCGCGATAAACCAGCCGCCGTTACAATCTTTTTAACTTCCAAAAGTTCCTGTGGAGTTCTGACAAAGGGAATCATAAGCCAAAGGTTCTTCAAACCCATTTTGTGACGGACTTTTTTAAGAGCTTCCAACTCCATTTCGAAAACTTTTTGGTCAACTATATAACGATATGCCCCTCTAAATCCCAGCATAGGATTAGCTTCTTTGGGTTCATAAATATCACCGCCTTTTAGATTCCGATACTCGTTGGTTTTAAAATCAGTTGCCCGATAAATCACTGGCCGCGGATTAAAAGCCGAGCAAAAAATACCTATTTTCTCAGCCAGAAAATCGATAAATTCCTTTTGCCGATGTTCGGCAATAATTTTTTTAGGATGCGTTCCAATTTCGGCCATCATAAATTCTGCCCGCAGTAAACCAACGCCATCGACGCTTTTTAGTGCTACTTCCGAAGCGAGAGAATAATCTGCCAAATTAACATAAATTTTAGTGGCCGTTTTCATTTGACGAATTTCCGTCTGAGAATGCCGGCTTTCTTGAACATCAATAATTTTTGATTTAATTTCTAATCCCCCTTGATAAACCCTGCCTTCGCCGCCATCAAGTGTAACCACTTGCCGATTCTTTAAAACCTGAGTTGCCTTACCCGTCCCCACTACACAAGGCACACCTAACTCACGCGAAACAATCGCCGCATGCGAAGTTAAGCCGCCTTTATCAGTAATGATACCCGAAACCTTTTTCATGGCTGGAACAAAATCAGGAGTCGTCATGGAGGTAACTAGAATATCGCCTTGTTGAACACGACGAATTTCTTTAGGCGATTTAATATTTACTACTGGCCCCCAACCAATTCCCGGACTAGCTCCTAAACCAGTCAACAAGACTTTTTTCTTTGCCATTTCACTTTCTGCTTTTTTTGCCTCTGTTTTGACCGCTTCTAATATGTCTGCGGCTTTTGTTTCCTTTGAATCGTTTAAGGTTGTGACTGGTCGAGTTTGAACAATATATATATGCCGTTGTTTATCGATTGCAAACTCTACATCTTGAGCAAAGAAATAATGTTTATGCAATTTCAACCCAATTTTGGCCAGTTTAATTGCTTCTTCATCGGAAATTTTCTGTTTTTCCCGCAACCGTTCGGGAACATAATATTTTTTGGTTACCTCATCTCGGCGTATCATTTGCACCGTTTGCCGAGAAATAATCTTGTTAAGCAGAGTCAGACTGTTTTTGTCTATTACAAAATGATCCGGCGTAACTTCTCCTTGAACAATCATTTCCCCTAAACCATAAATCGCATCAACAACAATTTTTGTTTTGTCACCAGTTACGGGATCAACCGTAAACATGACTCCGGAAGCAACTGACTGAATCATCTTTTGGACAGGAATAGCTAAACCCACTTTAAAATGATCAAACCCTTTCTCGTCTCGGTAAAAAATGGCTCTTGGCTCAAAAAGAGAAGCCCAGCAATCACGCACTGCTTCCATTAAGTTCGCCTCACCTTTAACATTCAAAAAAGTTCGTTGTTGACCGGCAAAAGAAGCATCTGGCAAATCTTCTGCTGTGGCTGAAGAACGTACTGCCACTAAAGGGTTATGAAAGATACCACCCAATTGGGCATAAGCTTTAATAACTTCGTGGGCTATCTCTGGGGGAATAAGTGCCTGGCCGAGAAGCTTTTTAATTTTTTCGGAAACAGCGGTATAAGATTCGGGGTGATTTTTATCTGTTTCTTTCAAAAACTCTTTAATTTTTTCCGTCAAGAGATTTTCTTCAAGAAAATGAAAGTAAGCTCGAGAAGAAATAATAAAACCTGGCGGAACGGGAATCCCCGCCTGAGTCATTTCACCTAAATTCGCCCCTTTGCCACCCACTAAAGGAACATCATCTTTATCTATTTCTTTAAACCAATAAACAAACTTTTCTTTTTTGGCAGGCATTAAATTAATTATATCTTAAAAATTAAAAAATTATCTATTAGCAATTTAAGTTCTTTTAATTCTTTAATTTATCTTTAAAATAGTCCACCCAAGGAATAAGACTTGGATCAACATTGTGAAGAACAGCTAAATAAAAACTCACCCAACTGCCCAAAAGAATAACTTCCAAAACCTGAGTTAATTTATTCTTTCCTGTGCATAAATATTCTAAAACCGGAATTTGATTCTGAGTCACAACTTCACGCGTCACTATCGCTCTTTTTTGAATTCGAGAATCAAAAAGAGAGGAATTAAAAAAAAGAAAGGCTAAATTTTGAGAATTGCTTTTAGGAAAAGACAATCCTTCTAGAAGATGATGGTTTAGTTCAGAAAGCAAAAAGTAATCAGCAAAGTTTTTGGCGGTTTCATTTAACTGATTGCGAAAAACATGCAAACTTCCTTCTAAAAACTCCGCCCCTACTAAAATCACGATCTTTTCATTTAACTGGAGTGCTAATTGCTTTGCTAAATTTTCACTGACTGGTATTTCTAACCGCCATTGACGAGAAATTTCTTCCAGCCATGAAACAGCCGCAGAAATTTCACTTTCTTGAAAACTTACCAAATGGGTCTGATTGAGTAAGCCTAAAATCCCCGCCACAGCATAACCAACACCTGCTCTTGGCTGGCCCGAAGGATTATGATCCGGCTTAATTTGATAAAAAGGGATCTTTCTCGCTGTTAAAATTTCTCTTAATTGGCCTCCCGCAGTAATGCCTAAACATTTCGCTCCGCGAGCACAAGTTTCATCTATAGTGGCCAAAACTTCTTCAGTATTGCCCGAATAAGAGGAAAAAATAAAAAGCGTACGGTGATTAACAAAAGCTGGAACTGAGTAGTTATTAATAATTTCAAAGGGGATTTTTAGTTTCTCGGTCAAAAGCGCCTTAACCACTCGCGCTCCTAGAGCAGAACCACCCATGCCATTCAAAACTAAATTATCTACTTCCGCATATTCGGCGGGGAGAGTAATTCTTTTAACTTCTTCCCACGCTTGCTGAACTTGCGGTAAAAATTCTTCAATTGAACCCAAATAATTACCTTTATCCAAAGATTTGATTTTTGTTAACTGGTCAAAATCCATTTCTACTCCCAATTAAAATTTAAACCAAAGGCTTTTAGTTTATTGGAGATTAAAGATTTAATTTCTGCCAATTTTTCCGGGGTTTTAGCTTCTGCCCGCGTGCCAATAATCGACTCGGTATTTGAAGGCCGAATCAACCCCCAGCCATCTGTAAACGCAAAACGAATGCCGTCAAAATCTAAAATCTCACTTTCCGGATATTCCCTTTTAATTTCTTCTGCAATTAATTGAGTAATCGCAAATTTGTCTTTGCCGCCGGGAACCTCAATTCTCACTTCTCGTGTTTCAAAATAGCGCGGTAGAGCGGCAACCAGTTCTGAAAAAGGTCGATCGCTTCCGGAAGCGATTTCTAAAGCTCGAAAACCGGCATAAAGTGCGTCATCATAGCCAAAATAGCGATCTTTAAAGAAAAAATGACCGCTGATTTCTCCGCCAAAAATTGCCCCTACCTCATTCATTTTTTCCGTAATGTTAGGATAACCAGTCTTCCAAAGAATAAATTGACCGCCACCCTTTTCAATATAATCACTCACAGCTAATGATGTGGAAATATTCATTACTACTTTAGCGCCCGGATTTTTCTGACAAATATCTTGGGCAAAAATCATGGCCAATCGGTCATTTTCCACAAAATTGCCCTGATCGTCATAAACCCCTAATCGATCACCGTCGCCATCAAAAGCTAATCCCAAATCTGCCTGATTTTCTTTAATCTTAGCCCTTAACTCATTATAATATTCAACTTTTTGCGGATAAGGATCATGATGAGGAAAAGAGCCGTCAGATTCGCAATTCAAAGAAATAACTACGCAACCTAAGGCCTTTAAAATTTCTGGAGCAAAAAGACTGGCCGTGCCATTACCGCAATCAATCACAACTCTCATATTTCTTTTTAAAGAAATGCTTTTTTTGATCTGCTCCAAATAAGCTGGCCAAAGATTATAAGTCTCCCTCCGACCTTTTCCCTGATAAAATTTTTCTTCTTGACAAAGTTTTAAAATCTCCTGATAATCCGCCCCCATCAATGGCTTTTTATTTAAAGATAGCTTAAAACCATTGTATTTAGCCGGGTTATGAGAAGCAGTGATCATAATGGCCGCATTCGCTTCAAGATGATACCAAGAAAAATAAACCATAGGGGTTAAAACTATTCCTAAATCCACTACTTCACAACCAGACTCCAGCAAACTTTTAATTAAAATTTCAGTTAGGATTGGACTGCTTAGCCGATTATCTCGACCCACAATAACTCTTTTGACTCCATGGTTAGTAAAAAAAGCGGCCGCTCCTCGGCCAATAATGGCCGCATCTTGATCTTTCAATTCCTCGTTGTAAATTCCGCGGATATCATAAGTATGAAAAATATCACTTCGAATTTCTGTCATCCTTACTTTATTCTAAAGATCAATAATTAACAATTCAAGCATCTTTGCCAAAGGAAATGGCAAACTGGAAGTTTTTTGCTCCCAGTCAACCTCTAAAAGTTTTCGATAAAATCCCACTAATTTTTCTATATCAAATGCTTTCGCCTGTTGAATTAATTTGCTTTTTTGCCAAGGCGGAATTATGGGCATATTTTTCTCATCCTTTGCCATCAACAAAAGGCGAACTTGACGAGCCAGCATCAAAAAAAGGTAATTTGGATCAACTTCTTTTAAAACTTCATGCAAGGCTTTTAAGTTTAAATCGGTTTTATTTGGAGAAAGTGAATCAAGAAAATTAAAGAGAATTGGCGGCAATTTAAAGTTTTTGAATACAAAATTTTTAGGGTATTTTAATTGTTCATTTTTAGGAATATCTTTGCTTTCCCAAAGAATTACCTCACCTCCCAGCCAGCGGCTTAGCCGGTCAATAATTTTCTCCTTTTCTTTACTTTTGGGACCACTTAAAAGTCCTTCAACTGCCGCAACTTTCTTTTCGCCAAAAAGAGAAACCGGAGTGGAAAGCATTTCTAAAACCTCTTCTGTTAATTCCTTGCCGACAATTCGAACAATCTCTGTTTTTTGATTCTCTAAAAGTGCCAAATGATTTAAAAAAGCTTTTCGGGAATTAACAAAATCATCACCGCAATAGACAAAAACTTGAACCATTAATTTTAACGCCAAGATTAAAAGATTATTTTAAGTAATTTTTTAACTAATCTTTTATTCTTTTAATATTAAAATTTATGGACTTATTATAAAGTTTTTGATGCCAGCTGTCTACTGTCGATCGATCTATTTTTCTTCCACGCTGCCTATGGGGTAATAAAGCTCCAGAAAAATTACGAGGGATATGGAGAAGTTCATGAATTAAAACCTTTTCTTTTTCTATCTGGGAAAGTTTATCATATTTTTCCGAAATAACTTCAATACAGTAGTGTGCTTCAACTTGAAGAGCCAACTGCCAAATTCGCGGCAGAGACCAAATACGGGCAATTGCCCGAGAACTGGAACCACGGCTACGAAAAGCTACCAAATTAGCGGGTTTAATGTAAGTTAAACCTAAAAAAACTACTATCCGCTTTAGCTCGGATTCAACATCAGGCGCAAAATTAATTTCCATTTTATGCTACTTTATAAATCTCACTGCCGACAGCCACTGGCTTATCTACTTTCATGCCTACTGTCATACCTTTTTTAGCCTCCTGAACGGGTTCATGTTCTACCTGCATAGAATTCACTGTTTGAGTGAACTCGTCTTTGGTGCCGGCAATCCGAATTTTATCACCCATCGCCAGCGTGTCTTCCAGCTCTACTACAGCCACGCCAATTTTGTCAAAATAATGGGTAACTTTACCGACTTTAAAATCTGCCAATCTGCCTCACCTCCTTCCTTTTTCTTTAATTATACCTTATTTCTCTACCTGTCAATTTCCCCTTTTGAACTTGACAAAGACTATAGGATGTGATATAATCCCGCATATCCTAAAGATATGCTTTTCGCGATCTTTAGGATTTTTTTATGGCTAAATATTTTGTTTTTCTGGCCATTTTTGTCACTCTGTTGACTCCCAAAACGGTTTTCGCCTCGGAAGTCGCCGGGAATTCTGGCGCGCTCAAAGTTCCCGAAGTTCGGGTTGACACCCGACCACAAAGACTGGCAAGCTTCTTGGAGTCCATGAAATCTCCGCTGGCGCCTTACGCTCAAGCGTTTGTGGAAGCAGCTGACCGCCATCAGATTGACTGGCGACTTTTGGCCGCCATTGCGGGAGTGGAATCCACTTTTGGCCAATATATGATTACCGGCACCTATAATGCCTATGGCTGGGGCGGTGGCACAATCAGGTTTAAATCTTGGGAAGATTCTATTGATCAAGTTTCAAAAGCTTTAGCGGAAAAATATTACGCTCAAGGGCGAAATACGCCGGCAAAAATTGGGCCAGTTTATTGTCCACCCAATCCTACCTGGAGTAAAAATGTTTCTTGGTTTATGGAAAAAATTGAAAACTACCAAGAAAATTTAGATATTTCCAAACTAAATTTAACAATTTGAAAAGCGCCCTAGGGAGCCTTTAACATCCATCGCAGGGCGCTTTCTTGCCTTAAGGAGTTGGCGTTTCCATCGCCGCAGAAATCACAAAGAACTTCTGATTGCTTGGCGAGATCCAATAGTCGCTTTGAACTTTAATTTCAAACAGATTCATCGTCTCCGTAGGTTTCACACCTTCAAACGGCACCAATACTGTCTGACCCGGAGGAACATTGATGTTTTCTTTATAGTCTAGCGGCTCCCCATTGCCAGTCAAAACCACAGAATCTACACGCAACGCCTGTGTAGTTTGGTTCGAAATAGCCGCCACAAAGGCCAAAACCGCCTCTCCGCTCGTTTTATCCACAGTATAGCGAGCGCTAAAAATCAAAGGGGCACCAGCCGGCGGAACTGCCGTGGCGGGAGTTGCCGTAACAATCACTGTTGGCGCCGGACCACAAGCCGCCATCAAGCTTATCATCAACACCGCCAAAGCTAACCCGACTTTTCGGGCCATTTCCTTCCTCCTTTTCAAAGATCCTTAAAGCAAGTATCTGGATATATCAATTTAAATTGCTTTCTGTCAAGCAAAAGAAAATAAAAAAACTAAAAAGATCATTCGCTAAGAATAAACCACACCGGCAATACTAACAATATAAGTGTCTTCCCCGACTTGGATCAACAGAAGTTAGCATATCATATAGTGAATAGTAGCTCCCTCGGGATGTGAATGAGCAAGTGAAAAACCCGACAGATTTTTCAGTTTCCTACCTGAAACCTTTAACATTTTAGACATAATTTTTACTTTGAGATATTATCTAAAAACACCGAAATAATTACCCAAGACCACAACAACAAAGAAGGAACGGAAATTAGATAGAAAAATGTTTTGTGTTTTGATAAAAATTTTCGATAAATAAAAATCATTATCGGAATATTAGCGATGAAAATTAAAGGAAAGGCACTACTTAAAAATGCTCCATCCGAGTTTCCAACCACGCAAACACCATTAACCATATTTTTACATCCACCGCTGAAAATAGTATAGATAAACAGTATCAACCAAATACAAAAAGAAAATGAAGCCCAGGTAGAAGTGAGAAATATAAAGTTCAGTAAAATCAATCCTACTTTTTTAACCATCTGTGACAATTTTAGAATTTATTCAAACATTTGGAAAGAGTCGCTGTTTTTGGGAATTCCCCATCACCAATTTAACAAAACTTTATCAATTTTTCATCATTCATTTCAAACAAGTCCAAATTTTCTTCTACTCTCATAAAATGAAAAAATAATATCTGAAAAAATTAGCAAAATGCTTGAGAAAGTTACTTTTAACAATCAATAACTCAGCAGAATTTCTTCTTTGCGATACTTGCTATGAATAAAGGAGGCAACTTACACCGCTACTGATCAAACTTTTTTAATTGTGACCCCACACGGATTCGAACCGTGGTACCGAGGCTGAAAACCTCGTGTCCTGGACCGCTAGACGATGGGGCCTGAATTTAGTTATAAATTCAAAATTAAAATTAAAAGTTCTAAAAACTTTGAACTTTGTATTAGTTTGTGAGGCGTGCTGGGATCGAACCAGCGACCAACTGCTTAAAAGGCAGCTGCTCTACCACTGAGCTAACGCCCCAAAAATCTGCCTCTGGCTGAGAGTAAAAGTCTTTGTTTATGCTAAAATAAGCACAGACAGCTTTTTCACAGAAGCTAATAAATTTTAGCATAAATAAATCAGTGATACAACTCTCGCTTACACCATCATATTTTCAAATTGGACCATTAAATATTTATTGGTACGGTTTATGCTTAGCTCTTAGCCTCGCGGTCTATAGCTGGTACTTAAAAAAAAGAATTCAAGGCTTTGGTTTCAAAGCTACCTTAACGGAAGAAATTCTCCTTGTGGCTTTTATTTCCGCTCTGATAGGCGCCCGCCTCTATCATATTTTAAGTCAATTGCCTTATTATCTCCTGCACCCGCAAGCAATCTTTTTTGTTTGGCAAGGAGGATTAGGAATTTTTGGCGCAATAGTTGGCGCCGCTGCCGGCATTATCCTATATTGCCGTTCTCAAGAAATTAAACCTTTAAAGCTTCTTAATTTTATGGCTCCACCTTTGCTTTTAGCTCAAGCCATTGGCCGCTGGGGCAATTTTTTTAATCGCGAGGGTTTTGGACCACCAACCAATCTACCTTGGAAAGTTTTTATTCCTCTAAAAAATCGGCCCCCGCAATTTATAAACGAATCTTTTTTTCACCCCACTTTTTTTTATGAATCTTTTTTGTGCTTAGCCGCTTTTGGTTTGTATTTGTGGCTAGAAAAAAAATTAAAATCCCAAAGTTTTGGGCTGGCCTATTTTTTAATTGCCTATGGTACTATTCGCTTTATCACTGAATTTTTTCGCTTGGATACATGGAAAATAGCCTCACTGAAAATCGGCTATCCTCTCTCTTTAATTATGATTGCTTTCGGTTGTGGGCTAATAATCACCAACAAAATCAATCTTGATTCCGAAGATAATAAAGCTTAGCTCGACGTGCTGGCAAACTTCTTTTAACTTCCACCTTTACAATGGTTGGCAAAGAAACTGGAAAGATTTTCTCCACACCTACTTTATTGGAAGCCACTTTGCGCACCATAAACGTTTTATTAGACTCCCGCCCTCGAATAGCAATTACTCGGCCGTCAAAAGCGGTCGTTTTTTCTTCACCCTTTTCGCCCACAGTTTGATAAACAGTAACCAGATCGCCAATCGTAATTGTAGTGTCTTTAACTTTAACTTGATTTGCCATATTCTTTGTATTCTAAGCTAAAAGGTTTGTTTTTTCAAGAGACTCTTGATTTTTTCTGCTAATTCCGGGGTAAAATTAACCCCAAACTTAAGCTCCAGCTTTTTTACTCCCTGGCCATTTTCAAACAATAAAGCTCCTTTTTTCTCGCCGGGACTATCTTTAAGAAGCTTATTTAGTTCCATTAAAACACTAGAAGTTGTGCCGTGGGGTATCCGAATAACAAAATCATATTGACGATCATCCAAAGAAAGTAAATATCCAGAATCTACAATCAGAGAAACGCCTTCTTCTCTCTTCTCCAGCCGTCCTTCAACCACAACGACTTTATCTTTCTCCCAAACATTCTTGGCAGCAACATAAGCTTTAGGAAAAATAATTAATTCGATTTGACCAGTATCGTCTTCAAGAGTGGCAAAGGCCATTTCTGAATTATTCTTCTTGGTAACCACGGTACGCAAAGAACTCAAAACTCCACCGAGTTTTATCTTTTGACGAGAATTAATGTTATTTAAATCCAATTCACCAATCTTAGTATCGACCGCTGAAGAGAGAGCCAAAAAAGCCGCCGATAATGGATGATCAGTTAAATAGAAGCCCAAAAGTTCTTTTTCCATTCGCATAAGCTCTGCCTTTTTAAATTCATCAATATCCGGAAAATTATCCGCCGGCACTTGAATTTCTTTTTCTTCGCCAGCATCGAAAAGACTGGTTTGGCCTTGGGATTTTTGTTTTAAAATCTGATCGCAACGGGCACGAATAGCATCTAAGCCGGCAAGCATTGCCGCCCGACGACCAAACTGATCCAAAGCCCCTGCCTTAATCAAACTTTCCAAAACCTTCCGATTAACTTTTTGCCCATTCACTCTCAAATAAAAATCGGAAAAACTTTTAAATTTGCCAACTTCTCGAGCGCGGAAAATTTCCTCCAAAGCCGCCTCGCCAACATTTTTAATCGCGTTTAAGCCAAAACGAATGGCTTTGCCGCCCAAAGACTGACTGTTCGGTTCAATGCTAAAACCGGCTTGAGATAAATTAATATCTGGCGGCAAAACTAAAATTCCCATCCTTTTGCACTCCGCTACCCCCTCCACAACTTTATCAGTATTGTCCGACTCAGCTGTCAGCAAGGCTGTCATATACTCTACAGGATAATTAGCCTTCAAATAAGCGGTTTGATAAGAAACTATCCCGTAAGACGCGGCGTGCGCTTTGTTGAAACCATATCCCTGAAAAGGCACAAACAATTCCCAAATTTTCTCCGCTTCTTCTTTCGTCATTCCTGAGTGCTCGACGCAGCCATTCACAAAAATTTCATGCTGCTCCGCCATTTCTTTGGGCTTTTTTTTGCCAATCGCTTGGCGAAGAGCATCTACCCGCCCCCAATCATAACCTGCTAATTCTAAAGCCGTAAACAAAATATCTTCTTGATAAACCAAAATACCGTATGATTTATCCAAAAATTTTTCCATTTTGGGGTGCATATAAGTTACAGGGCTTTTACCATTCTTTCGAGCAATAAACTCCGGAATATTGGCCATTGGTCCCGGTCGAAAAAGAGCAATCATAACCATTAAGTCTTCCAGACGATTAGGCTTAAGCTCCATCAGCCACTTGGTCATTCCTGAACCGCCAAGTTGAAATGTCCCCATTGTTTCGCCTCGAGCCAGCATATCAAAGGTTTTTTGGTCATCCAACGGAATTTTTGACAATTCCACCTTTTGACCAGTTTCCTTTTCAATAATTTCTATCGCCTTGTCTAAGATAGACAAATTTCGAATACCCAAAACATCAAATTTTACTAAACCAACTTCTTCACAAGCATGCATTTCATATTGAGTAATAATCTTTTCTCCGCTAGCCTCCAATTGCAGGGGGGTAAAATCAGTCATTTCCACTGGCGAAACTACAATTCCAGCGGCATGAATACTACACTGGCGAGCATTCCCTTCAATTTCCTTAGCTAAATCTAGAATTTTTCTAGCTTCAGGATCATTATCGTAAATTTCTTTAAGTTCTGGCGTTGTCTCTAAGGCTTTATCTAAAGTCATGGGGAAACCTTGCGAACCCAGAGGAATTAATTTAGCAATTCTATCGCCTACAGCATAAGGGTGTCCTAAAACTCGCGCCACATCTCTCACGGCTGCTTTAGCCAACATTCGGCCAAAAGTGCAAATTTGAGCCACTTTATCCTTACCGTATTTTTCCGTAATATAGGCAATTAGATCTTCTCTTCGATCGTCAGCAATATCTAAATCAATATCTGGCGGCTTAGGCCTGAAAGGATTCAAAAATCGTTCAAAAGGCAACATATATTTAATGGGGTCAACGGTCGTAATACCCAGCACATAAGAAACCAGTGATCCGGCAGCGGAACCTCTGGTGTTGGTATAAATTCCTCGCGAAGTACACCAATTAACTAAATCTGCCATGAGCAAAAAATAGGGAGCATAGCCCTTTTGAATAATTACCTCTAATTCATAGTTTAAACGGTCTTTAATTGTTTGCTTTGCATCGGGATATTTCTCCGGTAAACGGCGCCAAGCTGTTTCTTGCAGTTGTTGATCAGCTGTTTTACCCGGCTCCAGTTGAAATTGAGGAAAATTCCATTTACCTAGTTCAATTTCTAAATCAACTTTCTCAGCCACCAAAGCAGTATTATCAACCGCGTCTGGAACATCCGCAAATATTTGTCTCATTTCTTCTTCCGTTCTCATGTAGAAAGTAGGCGTATCTACATATCTTAAGCGATCAATATCCGTCACTAGTTTGCCAGTCGAAATACAAACCAAAACATCTTGAGCAAAGGCATCTGTTTGCTTTAAATAGTGAATATCATTGGTTGCCACCAAAGGTATCCCCAGTTCTCGACTTAACTTAATTGTTCCTTTTACCCAAGCATCTTCTTCAGTCTGATTTTTCTTTAATCGGTCTCGGATAACCGCATCTTTAGCCTGATCCAAAAAATCAGTATATTGATGACGTTGAATTTCTAAATAGTAATCCTCGCCAAAAATTTCTCTATACCAACTGGCAATCTCTTTAGCTTTTTCGTAATTATCTTCAATTAAAAATTGTCCAATTTCTCCTGCTGGACAGGCTGACAAGCAAATTAGACCCTCATGATAATCTTTTAAAAGCTCTTTATTAAAACGAGGGCGGTAATAATAACCCTCAACAGCGGCAATCGAGGCTAATTTCATCAAATTTTTATAACCAATAAAATTTTTGGCAATCAAAACTAAATGATTATTTTCTTTATTTTGAGCATCTTTCAATCGGTGATCGTGGGGAACAGTGTAGCCTTCCATTCCAATCAAAGGCTTAATTCCTTCCTTTTTACATTCTTTGTAAAAATCGATTGCGCCAAACATAACTCCATGATCAGTTAGAGCCACCGCTGGCATTGCCAATTCTTTGACTCGACTGATTAAACTTTTGATTTTCGGAAGACCATCCAGCAAAGAATACTCTGTATGGACATGAAGATGGACAAAGTTCCCCATAGTCAAAATTTTCCTAAATTCTCTATATCAATCTCTCTCTTTTCTCTTTTCTAACTACTCAAAATTTTTAATTTTAAAATTCAAATTTTAAATTAATGATTTAGTTTTTAAATATTCGAATTTGAATTAAAATTTAAAACTTAAAATTTAAAATTATTTTATTCTTTCTATTATTTTCTCAATCGATACCACCACCCCGGTTTCTTTTTTAACCATGCCAACAATCATTCCCAAAGCTTGAGGTTTGCCCCTCTTATAAGCCTCTACAACCTGAGGCTGTTCAGATAAATACTTGTCGATCAACCTATCTAGTTCTTCTTCAGAAATCTCCGCTGTTTGCTTCGAAAAAACTATGAATGTGACTAGAGCTTCGGGCGAAAGATCCGATTGTACCCGCTTATTGATTATAACATTCGCCAGCTCTTTCGGTAAAACATTTTTGGCCTTTCCCGCTTTGACCGCTTCCTCAAAAAAGTCAGCCGTTTCTTTTTCAGTAGTTAAGATTTTAGCTTGATATTCAGAAAGACCGTAGTCTTTCATAAATCTTTCTTTTTTGGCCTGAGGCAACTCAATTTTCGCTACTTGCGATTCAAAATCAGCTCTTTCTTTGGAAGAAAAAATAAAAGGAGGAATGTCTGGATCAGGAAAATAACGATAATCTTCCGCTTCTTCTTTTGCCCGTTGAGGAACTGTCACTCCTTTGTTTTCATCCCAGCCCCGAGTCTCTTTTAATCCTTTACCACTTTCAACTCTTTTTTCTTTAAAAGCAAGCAGCTGCCGTTCAATTTCATATTCAATCGCTTTCTTGGCGAAACGAAACGAATTAATATTCTTTATTTCCACAATAGGTGTGCGATAAAGCTTGCCTTTGTCTTCAATTTCCAGATTAACATTCGGCTCTAGTCGCATACTGCCTTTTTCCATGTCTGCATCAGAAACATCCAAATATCGGATAATTTGGTGCAGTTTTTGAAGATATTCATAAGCTTCCTCAGCCGAAGCAACTTCTGGTTCAGAAACAATTTCCACCAAAGGCACGCCACTGCGATTAAAATCAATCAAAGTAAAACGTTCACCGGCCTCAATTTGATGTATAAGCTTACCCGTATCTTCTTCAAGATGAATTCTTCTTAAATGAATAATCTTGTCGCTGTCTAAAACTACTTTTCCTCCTAAAATAAAAGGTTGATCGTATTGACTAATCTGGTAGCCTTTGGGAAGATCGGGGTAAAAATAATTTTTTCGATCAAAGCGAGCAAAGGGTTGAATTTCGCCTCCCAAAGCCACTCCCAATTTTAAGGTCAATTCGATAGCCTTTTTATTGGGCACAGGCAGTGCTCCAGGCAACCCTAAACAAACAGGACAGGTTTGAGTATTAGGAACTTGACCGAAATGGTCGGCCGAACATGAACAAAACATCTTCGAGATCGTTTTTAATTCCACATGAACCTCAAGACCAATGATAACTCGATTAATTTTCATCTTCTTTTTACCCGCTAACAGGCGCTGTTTTCACCCGCCTGGTTAAAATATAACTCTCCATGCGATCAAAAACCAAGAGCATCGTCAGAGTAATTCCAGCCATCAAAAACATAAAGGTGCTTACGCCAATAAAATCGACCACTGTCGCTGTAAACAACAAACAAGGCAAAACAGCCACATTCCCCAAAAAACCCAAAGTACCATAAACCCGCCCTCGCAGGCGTTCCGGTGTATGCTCTTGAATCAATGTCTGATTAGGAACAGCAATAAAAAAGCCAGCTAGACCAGCCAAAAACATGAGAGGGATTGCCGCCGCTAGCTTGTAACGATTCAAAAAAGGCAAAATAACAGAAAAGAAAAGCAGAATCAAAAAAATAACCCCTAAACCTCGTTTCATCAAAGTTCGTTTTCTAAATTTATGAGCAATTTTATTCATCAAAAGGGTACCCAAAAGTGCCCCCATACCTAAAGGCATAATCAAAAGCGGACCGGCATCTTGAAGCTGGATTTGCAAAACATTGTTGGCAAACTCGGGCATACTTACTCCCAAAACAACTAAAAAAACCTGAAAACTAATTGTCAATAAAATTGGAAAAAGAACTATGCGAGTATTTTTGACAAAACTGTAACCAGACTTAATTTCCTCCCAAAATTCTGAAAGTCCGGCAGTTAAATCCTTCCTCTGCAAATTTTTTTCGGGCAAAAAATAAACAGCAACCGCCGCTAAAAACAAACAAATTGCTGAAATCCAAATTGGCTTATTGGGACCCAAAAACCTCATTAGTAAACCAGAAACCCCCAAACCCAAAATTAACGCACTTTGCATGGTCAACATAAACAAACTGTTAGCTGTCGGCAAATCCTTTTTCTTTACCAGCCAAGGAACGCTAGCGGCTTCAGCTGGATTATAAAACTGATTTAACAAAGAGTATAAAAAGACGATAGGATAAATTGGATAAAGCTTTTCGCCAATGGTCAAAAACAAAAGCATTGTTAGGCCTTGCAGGAAATTAGTTATAATTAAAATTTTTCTTAAATCCCAGAGATCAACTAAAAAGCCAGAAAATGGACCTAAGAAAAAAGCCGGCAGATAGCCAAAAACCCAAAGCAAAGAAACAGCCACCGTCGAACCGGTTCGCTCGTAAATTCGAGTAGCCATAATATAATTAATCATATTAAGGGTAATTTGCGATAGAATCTGCGAAACCCAAAGCAAATCAAAAGTCCGATTTTCCTTAATAAAAGTTAAAAGTTCTTTTCTTTTCATAAATTTGGTCTTTTTTGGTGATAATCAGTAACTGCTTGGTATTTTTCAGCTAGTGACAGCAGTTGATATTCTGAATATTTGGGACCAATCAATTGAAAGCCCACTGGCAAGCCATTTTTCGCCCAACCACAATTTAGACTTAAACCCGGCAAACCCGCCAAAGAAGAAGCTTCTACTAAAACATCAGCCATTTCTCCAAACATTGGCTGGCCAACTGTTGCCCCAATCGACAAGGCCGGAGAAGGAGTCGTAGGCGCCAGTAGAACATCCACCTGCTGAAAAACTTTTTCAAAATCCTGAATAATCAACGAGCGAACCTTCTCTGCCTTTAAATAATAAGCATCATAATAACCGGCAGATAAAGTATAAGTACCCAGCATAATTCTTCTTTTGGCTTCTTCACCAAAATCACTTCGTGGATTGCCATAACGAATGCCATCATAACGCGCTAAATTAGAAGAAACCTCTGAACGCTGAACAATAGTATAAACAGCAATTGACAAGTGCGGATCAAGCAAGGAAACTTCAAGACGTTGAGCGCCCATTTTCTCAAATTCCATTAAAGCCGCTAACACTTTTTCTTTTACCTCCGGATCAATTTCTGGAGAAAAGTATTCCTTAGGCACACCAATCCTTATTTTATTGATTTCCTTTACCTTCAGTGGCTGAAAATTCACAGAAGTAGCATCATAAGGATCTCTACCGGCAATGGCGTCAAAAATCAGTCGAGCGTCTGAAGCAGTTTTAGTTATGGGTCCTGGACTATCAGTAGACGAAGCCATTGCAATTAGCCCATACCGTGAAACCACACCATAAGTTGGCTTAAGCCCTACCACCCCACACCAAGAGGCCGGCTGACGAATTGAGCCGGCAGTTTCGCTACCAATCGCTCCGAGAGTCATATCAGCCGCCACAGCCGCCGCTGAACCGCCAGATGAGCCGCCAGGTAAGTAAGCTAAATTCCAAGGATTGTGCGTGGTAAAAAATTGCGAGGTCTCTGTTGAAGAACCATGAGCCCAAGCATCAAGATTAGTTTTCCCCAAAATAATGGCGCCAGCCGCCCGCAAACGCGCCACTACTGTAGCCTCATAAACTGGTTGATAATTTTCTAAAATTTTGGCGGCCGCGGTTGTGCGCAAACCTATTGTTAGAAAATTATCTTTTATCGCAATAGGAATTCCTCCCAACGGCAAGGTTGCAATTTGTCCTTTTTTTTCCAACTCCTGCGCTTGAGCTAAAGCTTGCTCAGAACTCACGGTAAGATATGCTTTAACTTTAGTATCAACTGCCGCTATTCTGGTCAGACAAGCCTGAACCAATTCTGTCGGAGAAATCTCTTTTTTCTTTAACTTCTCTCTTGCTTGAATAATAGTTAATTGATTTAATTTCATTGACCTACTCTTCTAAAACTGCTTGAACCTTGAAATAGCCTCCATAAGTTGAGCGGGCATTGCTTAAGGCTTGTTCTTGAGTTAAAGAAGGCTTAACTTCATCCTCTCGAGTCACATTCATTAAACCTGTTGTTTGAAAAGTTGACGAAACCCCTTCGGTGTTAACTTCCTCTAGTTTAGCAACATAATCCAAAGTCGCAGATAGCTGATTGGCCAAAAGCTCATTCTCTTGAGGAGTTAGAGATAAATTGGCCAATCGAGCAATATGCTCAACTTCTTTAACAGTTAATTTAGCCATATCTTAATTTACTATTAAATAATAACTTATTATTCCATCGCTTCCAAGGCTTTAATTCTTTCCTCTATCGGCGGATGGGTATTAAAAAGTTTTGTCAGCCAGTTCAAAGCTTCCTCACCTTTTAAAGGATTAACAATGTAAAGCGAAGCCGTGGCCTTATTGGCAGCTTCCAACGGCTCCGGATCGGCTGAAATTTTACGTAAAGCACTGATAAGACCCGAAGGTTGTCGAGTCAACATCGCTGAACCTGCGTCAGCCAAGAATTCTCTTCTCCTGGACAAAGCCAGTTGAATTAATTTACCCACCAATGGCGAAATAAAAATTAAAACTAATCCCAAAACAAAAATCAGAGAACCAGCTTCTCCCTCGTCTCGACGACGACGTATTAATCCTCCTCGCAAAAACCAATCGGAAAGCAAAACCACCGCGCCTACTAAAACCGCCACGATGGTGGCCAATCGCATATCATAATTACGAATATGAGAAATTTCATGGGCAACTACTGCCTCCATTTCAGTTTTATTCAATTTTTCCACTAAGCCCGTGGTGGCCGCAACTACGGCATGATTTACATCTCGACCAGTAGCAAAAGCATTAGGAGCAGAATCTTCAATTAAATAAACTTTTGGCATGGGAATTCCAGCCGCTAAGCTCATATTTTCAACTGCCGTATAAAAATTGTAGCTCTCTTCTTTAGAAGTGGGACGAGCACCAGAGACAGCCAAAACAATTTTATCGGAATACCAATAACCAGCAAAACTGGTAGCTCCTGCTAAAACTAAAGCCAGACCAATAAAATCTGGTCCATAGCCCAAAATCCGACCAAAAAAATAAAAAATAATGGTAATAAAAAATGCAAAAAAAACAATTATCAGGTTGGATCGCCTTTTATTGCGCTCTACCTGTTCATAAACATTTAACACTCTTCCCTCCTCTCTAAAAATTGACCTTGGGAGTTTTCACTTCCTCCGAACTAACCTGCAAGTGTTCGCCTTCAAGAGGTGTTTCCAGCCCCTTTTCTTTTTCAAATTTAAAAAGACTGGCTACCAAATTGCTGGGAAAAGTCACTATTAAAATATTATAATCCGCTGTCAAATCGATTAGCGTTCGCCGGGCATACATGACTTTATCAGCAGTATCTCGCAGTTCATCCATCAGTTTAGTCACAGATTCTACCCCTTTAATCTGCGGCGTATTTTCTACTAAAACTCTTACTTGCCCTAAAGTTTTTTGCAAGCGATCACTCGCCGCTGTCATCAATTTGGGATCGTTTTTAGCTGTCGCTTCAATAATTGCCCGCCGGGCATCAGTTAGATCCTTAAAGATCTCTTTTTCGTGTTTCAGATACCCCTTAACGGCCTCCACTAAATTAGGAATTAAATCAGCCTGTCTTTTAAGCTGATTGCCAATTTCCTGAATTGATGCCTGAATGCGAGTTTTTAAAGTTACTAAGCGATTATAAACAGACCACAAATAAAAGCCTATCGCGGCAATAATCAAAATTAAAATGAAGAACATTTTTTCCACCCCCTTTCACTTTCCACCAGTTTTATTTAAAACAGTATACCACTAAGCTTCTGCAGAGGTAAAGTGTTAAGGATATCGTTTTTTTGCGCCCACCCCCTTCTGGCAACAGCTACTCCCCAGGGCATAAGTTTTAGCTGTTCGGCTGTATGGGCATCGGTATTAATAACCAAACCCACGCCATGCTGAATCGCCTCTCGAACCAGAAAATCCGGTAAATCCAAGCGTGTTGGCCAAGCAGAAATCTCCAAATACTTTTTATTCCTTAAACAAAAAGCAAAAATCTCTTCCCAATCCAGCTCAAATCCCTCGCGATTCCCAATAATTCGACCGGTCGGATGACCAAGAATTTTAGCTTTCGGATGAGACAATCCTTTTAAAACCCTGACCGTCATTTTTTTGCGGCTTAAATCAAAACTGCTATGAACAGAAACTACTGCGTAGTCGATGATTTCTAAGCCTTTTTCAGAAACGGCCAACTCTCCATTAGGTTTTATATCCACTTCTAAACCATTAAAGATTTTAATGGGTAAATTATTTCCTCTATTTTTCATTTTCTTTTCAAGTGAGTAATTTATTTTATCAATGGTTTCTTTTTTCTTCTTTAATAAATCAAGAATCTCCTTTTCTGAATGTTGAGAAACAGAAGGATTGTGTTCAGTAAAGCCTAAATATTGATAACCTAAAGATTGAGCTGTAGCAATCATTTCTTCAAAACTGTTAGCCCCCAAATCATGACTCGGCTCAATTGGAAAATTAGAATGCAAATGTAAATCACCCTTAATATCTTTTTCTTCTACCAAACTCGGCAGCCGATGTTTTAGCGCGGCTTCAATTTCACCGGCTCCTTCGCGAATTTCCGGCGGAATATAATCCATACCCAATCGACGGTAAAAACTTTCCTCGTTAGCATAAGTTTCTACTCGACCAGTTTTTTGATTTTTAATGCCATATTCTGACAAAGATAATCTTTGACTTAAGGCAAAACTGCGCAATTGAATATTGTGTTGTTTGCTGCCAGTAAAATATTGCAACATAGATCCATATTCGTCGGGCTTGGAAAGCCGTAAATCAACTTGCTGACCTGTTTTTAAAACAACCCGGCCAAGAGCTTCTTCGCCCTTACTTAAAATTCGGGCAATTTGTGGATACTGAAAAAAATAAGCCATTACTTCAGCTGGATGTTCAGTGGCTACAGCAATATCAATATCGCCAATCGTTCCCAACCGTCGTCGCAAACTCCCCAAAGGAGTTGCCGCCAAAACCTGAGAGTTTTCTTTGAGATAATCAACAATTTTTTGAGCAATAGCATCAGCTTCCCAAAGAGGCATCCGTTTAACCTTTAGTTCTCCCTTTTCTAAAGCGGCAATCCCTGCAAGAATATCTTCTTCTGATTTTTCGCCAAAACCTTCTAACTTCTTAATTTTCCCCTCTTGAGCGGCTTTTTTTAATTTTTCAATCGCTTCTTTTTCACCTGTTATTTTTAATTTTTTGGCCAAAACAAAAGCTTTCTTAGGACCAATACCAGGAATTTTTTCAAAAACAAACATTGCCGGTGGAAGCGCCTTCATCACTTCTTCAAAGTGCTTAACACGACCGGTACGAAAAAGCTCGTCCAAATAGCCAGCAATAGCCTCGCCGAAACCGGGCACTTCATTTAACTTACCCTCATCCCAAAGGTCTTTCAACTCAGTAGTGGAATGCTCGGCAGAAACAGCCGCTTTTTCATAAGCCGCCACTCGAAAACGATTCTCTCCCTTCACTTCATAAGCAGAAGCCACGCGGTTTAAAAGATCAGCAATTTCCTGATTGGAGAAAAAATACTCCTTAGCCATCTGGATATATCTTAAACCAAAGTTGACTTGATAGGCAAGCTGAAGGTATAATTTACAAGCATAATCACCAAAATTGCTATTCAGTAAATACGCCAGAATAGAAAAATTGGGGTCGTAGCTCAACTGGTTAGAGCATCCGCCTGTCACGCGGAAGGTTGCGGGTTCGAGACCCGTCGATCCCGCAAAAATTACTCAATTCGCTCTTGCTTTTTTTGCTCAAATCATTCAAAATAGCACCAATTTTTAATATTTATTCTCCTGCCCCTGCCCATATTTTTACTATCTAAAAGGAGGTGAAAAATTGAAATGAATCTTAAAAAAATTCTCAAAAAAGTCAAAGCCGCTGAATCATCTATTAGTTTGATTTTAGGAGTGATAGTAGTAATCATAGTGGGAGTAATTCTCTATAATTACTGGCAAAAACATACTCCTAATACTAATACCAGCGAACCGGTTAACCTCTCTGGTGAGGAAATAGAAGAGAGTTCTAAAACTCAATTACAAAAATATGTGGTAGTTAAAGGAGATGATCTCTGGAAAATCAGTGAAAAATTTTTTGGCACCGGCTACAATTGGACCGATATTGCCAAAGAAAACCACTTGGCATCTCCTAATTTAATTGAGGTGGGTCAGGAGCTGATTATTCCTAGTGTCGCACCTAAAAATTCAGCCATCCAACCAAGTACGAGAACGGTCTCTGTTAACAAAACGATTAACGGCGAACAATATACCGTTGTCAAAGGAGATACTCTTTGGGATATCAGCGTCAGAGCTTATCAAGATGGCTACAAATGGGTAGAAATTGCCAGAGCAAATAAACTGACAAACCCCAACTTGATTCACCCAGGAAATGTTCTGATCATTCCCAGATGAGGTTATTTGAAAAGATTTTAATTTAGCCGTTTTCTCGGTAATTATTTTAGTGTAAAATAGAGTCATCTTTGTTGTTGATTAAACGGCAAAATGAATAATTATGAATTGGAAAGAAATCTCTAGTTTCTTTCCATAATGCGGTGGTAGTTCAGTTGGTAGAATGTCTCCTTCCCAAGGAGAAGGTCGCCGGTCCGAATCCGGTCCACCGCTCCTAACTAACTATCTTCAAGAGTCTTACCAAAAGCCGAAGTAGCTCAGTTGGTAGAGCGGTGCTTTCGTAAAGCAAAGGTCGTGGGTTCGAATCCCACCTTCGGCTCATTTAACAAAAGTGCTAAAATAAGATAACATGAAGCTAAACCGAGATTTAAAGCTAGGTTTAATTTATAGTTTTTTAACTTTAACCCTGCTAGCTCTCATTTTAAAGTTTGGTGTAATTGCGGCAGTGAAAATTTCCGATTTCTTGCAAAAAGGCAAGCGTTCACCAGTCGAAAATCTTTATGAAAATATTCTCCCTGCCCCTCAACTTCTTCCTCTGCCAGAGGCAACCAATTCTGCTGAATTAAAAATTGCGGGATATTCTCAACCCAACAATAAAGTAAGTATTTACCTGAATGATTTGGGGGTAAAAGATCTGGAAACGGATTCTGAAGGCAAATTTGAAAGTTTTCTCTCCCTCTCTTTAGGGATAAATAAAATTTACGCTGTTACCGAGGATCCTAATGGTCAAAAAAGTTCTCCCTCTGAAATTTTAACAGTTTTTTATGAAAATCAACCCCCAACGCTAGAAATTACCGAACCAGCTAATCAAGCATTAATTAAGCGCAACCCCAACATCACCATTAAGGGCAAAGCGGCCGCCACTTCCAAAGTTACCATCAACGATCATCAAGTGATTATTAACGAAGATGGCACTTTCGCTTATCCCTATACTCTTCAAGAAGGAGATAATAAGCTGGAAATCCTTTGCACTGATCCTGCTCAAAATCAAACTAAGCTGGAGTGGACGCTTCGCTATCAACCGTAAACTGAACTAAAAGAAACATAAACCAAACCATAATCCACGGGTAAAAAAGACAATTCAAAGTCATTGCGGTTAAAATTAAAACCAAAATGGAAACAAAAACTAAAAGAGCACTTTTTTGCTGAAAAATTTGCTGAAAACTTTTTTGCAAAATCTTTCCCCAAAGATATAAAAAAGCCGCTAAACCACCCAAGCCGCAAGTTGCCCAAACAAAAAGAAAGCTATTATCCGCTCCCGCTCCGGCATGATTAGTTTCCCAATTAGCTTCATCTAAAAAACCATAATTATGTTGAGCATACCGGTAGGCATTATAGCCTACACCCCAAAGAGCATTTTTTCTGATAATTTGCCAAACCTGTTGATAATTAACTTCTTTTGCCCAAAAAGAATTTAAACGCCAAAGATTAACACCTTCGCCGGCAGGCTTAGGAATCAAAAAAACTATTAAACTAAAAAACAAAATAATTGTTAGGAAGTAACCAAACTTTCGATAAAAAAACAAAATCGCCCCCAACCCCAAGGCCAAAGCAAGATAGGAAATGCGCGAGAAACTTAAACCAAGAGCGGCTAAAATTAAAAGCCCACCTAAAACTCTTTCGAGAATCGGTTTTTCTTTTCTTTCTAAAAAATTAACAATTAAAGCCAAGAAAGAAAGAGTCAACAAAATACCAGTATAACCTGGATCCAAAAACGAGCCAATAGCTCGGTAATAATGATCGTCCCAGCCAAAGTTAAACAAAAAGCGTGTGTCGGGTAATAAAAAGTACTGAGCCAAAGCCAAACCGGCAATTGCTACTCCCAACCAAAACAAGCAAGAAGCAATTTTAATCTTTTCTTTTTGAAGAAAATTAAACAACGCCGGGTAAAAAAGAAAATAAGTCCAAAGTCGCAGTAAATAAAAAAATGAAGGCAAGAATTCGCGAACAGACAAACGGGTGGCATTTATAAATAAAGAAAAGGCAGCCAAACTGCCAAAAATTGCCATTTCCTTGAAAAAAAGCGGCCAGAAAATTTTTTCTCGACGAAAAATTTTGGCTAGAAAAAAAGAAACCGCAAAAAGAAAAACCAAAATATCCAGCGGCTGAATTCTTAACCCGGGTAACAAATTAGAAGAATAATTCAAAAGCTGTCCCAAAGGAAAAACCAGTAAAATCAGAAAAAAAAGAATTTTTGAGATTTTAATCATTTTGCCCAAAAGGATTAATTAAATAAAGCCTTATTTTAGTTTGCGAATTTGCATAAATTTCTCTGGCGCCTTGAAATTTTTCTGGCAAGATGGCATTTTGAGTCAAAATATAGCCTAAACCCGGCACAAACGAACTAAAGCTTTCATGAACAAAAGGAAAATCAGCATAAAACCAATTATGCCCGCCAATTACATAAACCCAATCATGATTAATCAACTGATCAAGCCGGCCATCGACATCGTAAAAATCGCCAAAGTCAAATTTTAAATTTCGACTTAAAAAATCTGTCCGAGATTGCCGGCCAATAATAACCGGCACAAATTTCCAGTTTGCCAGCGCTCGATAACCTAAGTTCACCCCAGCTGTTAAAATAACTAAAACCAAAAGAACCCGCTTTAAAAAACGAGTGGATTGTTCTACCATAATCACAGTCAGCAAACTCCAAACAGGCAAATAAGGCAATAAAAAACGGGCGCCACCAGTATTGGGTGTTACCATCAATCCCAACATCACTCCACCAAAATAAAAACTCAATTTCTTTAGGCCGGAGTTTTTATTTTCTTTAATCATTTTGACCAGTCCAAAAATCAGAAGCGGCAAAAAAATTAAAAAAATTGGCGAAATGGGATCTTGCGGATGAATAAAAAAAGAAAAAAATTCTTTTCCCCAACTTAAAGGATTCAAAACTAAAGCATGAGTTTGATCCAAAATGCCGCTAAATATTGGATAAATGGGATTACCAGTTTTCAAAGTCGACCAAATCAGCCAAGGTAAAGGCACTATCAGGGTAAAAATAAAATATTTTAAAACCAATTGGATTTTATGGGATTTCCAGAAAGTTAAAATCAGAAAAACCGGCAGAGAAAAGAAAGCCAGAAGTTTAACAGAAAGAGCCAATCCTAACATAATAGCCGACTCATATAAATCAGCCGGTTTCCGCTTTTCGCTCCAACGCAAAAACAAATCCAAAGCAAGAATTTCAAAAAAAGTTCGACTTAAATCAACATAAGCAGAAATAGATTCCCACCCAACAATAAGAGTAGTGTAAAACATAACTGCCGCTATCAAAGCCCCGCGGAGTTTAAGATATCTTTTCGCTAAATAGTATAAAGCGGCGGCAGAAAGCAAACCAAAAGAAAAATGAATAAGTTTGGCTAATGTACCAGCTGGCGAGAAGGCCAAGGAAGCCAAATAAAACATTTCTGTTAATTTAGGCATAGCGCTGTAGTAATACAGACCACCCCGCAAATAAAAAATTTGCCCAAATTGTAAGTAAATTTTAGGAATGGTCAGATGATACCAAAGAGCATCAAAACCCAACTCCGGCCCTAAAGCGCCAATTAAATTTACTCCCGCCTGTGCTCCTCCAAAAGCCAAAAGACCCAAAGCAATTTTGTCCTTTTTGACTTTCTTCCAAAACCCCCAAACGGCCAGCCACATCTTTTTTTGAACCATCAATCCCCCTAAAACCACTGCTAATAGTAGAGTTAAGGGCTTAATTAAAAACAGTTTTCCCCATAACCCCAAACCAAAAACTAAATTGCCAAAAATACCCAAAATAATCGCCAGCTCTACCATTTTTTAAGTCCTCTTAAAACTAAATCACCCACATAAAAACCAAAAATCAAAATAGCCCAAGCGATAAAAAAAATTTCTTTCTTGTTTGAAAATTTAAAATTAAAAATTAAAAACTTACTCATTCCAACCTCCTTGCCGCCGCCACAAAAGATAAAGCTTTCCTCGAACCAAAAAAGAATGCAAACTCATTAAAACAGCAAAAACAAAACCAGGCACGCCGTCTCGCCAACCGCCATACCAAATAAACCCCTGCCAAAACTTTGCTAATGGCTTTAGCCACTCCCAAAGATTAACTTTCTTTCCCTCTTGATAAAAAACTAAAGCGTTTAAAGAAGATCTTTGATTAATTGTCTCTAGAAATTCTGTTAGATTCGAATGAGAATAATGCAAAAGGGGGTATTTGAAGGCTTTAGTTTCGCCGGAAATTTCCCAGACTTCATCCACCGGCCGAGTCCATTTTCCTGCCTCTTTTCTAGCCAACCTTAAGAGCCGAATTTGACCAATTTCTCCGTGCTTTAGCCAGCGACCGCCAAAAAAATCAATTCTTTTAAAAAAATAGCCATCGGCCGGAGTTTCGCTTTTAATTTCCCTTTGAATTTCTGCCGCCAGTTCCGAATTAACACGCTCGTCGTCATCAACAAATAAAACCCAATCACCCTGCGCTTTTTGAAGTCCAAAATTGCGCTGTCTGGCAAAGTCGCCAGCCAATTCATGACCTAAAACTTTCGCTCCCAAACTTTTGGCTAATTTAACGCTATTGTCGGTGGAACCATCGTCAATTACCAAAATTTCATCGCACCAGCGTAAACTCTCTAAGCAACTTCTTAGTTTTTGTTCTCCATTTTTGGTCAAAACAACGGCGCTGATCATTGGGCCTATTTTAGCAATTATGCTCTCCGCAAAGCAATCAACCCAAACCTCCTGTTTGCAAAATTCCCTTGATTGTTCCCAGCATGACGCCAAAATCAGATGTAAATTGCAGCACTGGCAACCAAAACAAAGCTTTGAGATTGTTAACATGACGATAGTTTTTGGCTACTGCCCAAAAAATGTAGGCCAAAAACCCAACAACTAAAAGTCCCCATAATGGGGCAAATTTTAATGCCAATAAAACCAGTACTAGCGCTAAAAAATACCGCGCATAAACCAAAGAAATCTTTAGAGTATGAGTTTGGTAAGGTGAAAAAAAGACCTGACCATCACCAGTAGCATAATTAAAAAACTGTCGAAAAACACTCTTCAAATTATTACGTTGAGGCCAATAAACTATCGCTTTCGGCGCAAAATAAAATTTAAAACCAGCTTTTTTAATCATTTGGTCGAAAGCCAAATCTTCGCAAAAATTCATTGTTTCCGGATAACCCCCTACTTTTTGCCAAACGGATTTACGAAAAGCAAAAGACCGGCTGGAGGGTAAAAATTCAAAATTATCCTTTCGTTTTCTTTCTTTAATTTCTTTTGGCATAACACAAAAATAAGGCGCGACGCATTTCTGAAAAATGTTTTTAGCCAAAGGAAGGTAATAACCGGCCACTACGGCCACTTTTTCATCTTCAAAAGGCCTAGTAATCTCCCAAAGCCAGTTTTTGTCTAAAACACAACCGCAGTCAGTTACGGCAATAATCTGATTTTTGGCCAGCTCAATGCCACGATTTCGCCCTTGAGAGCGATTAGCCCCCGCCTCAACTAAAACCCTTAAATTCAAATCTTTTCTAATCAATTTTTTAAGTGTCCAGTCAGTTGAACCACCATCAACCACAATTACTTCATCAGGCTTTAAACTTTGCCCCACCACTGAATCCAAAAATCGCTCAATCTCTTTTTCCTCATTAAGAACTGTAACGACTAAGGAGACTTTCATAACTTCATCTTATTACTTCTTCGTACGCTTTCATAGTCTTACTAATCGTATTTTTCCACGGAAACTTCCGCGCTCTTAATAATCCTTTTTTGATTAATGTTTCTCTTAATTTATTATTACTTAGAACCCTTTCAACACCTTTAACAATATCATTTACATCCAGAGGATTAATCAAAATTGCTGCATCACCACTTATCTCTGGAATACTCGAGCAATTACTAGTAATTACTGGGGTACCTGCAGCCATACTTAATAAAACAGGAAGTCCAAATCCTTCAATTTCTGTAGGTAAACAAAGACATTCTGCATTTTTTATTAAGGACCACAAAGAATTTTCTGAAACGTAACCTGTAAAAAGCACAAGATCGCTAATTTTCAGGCTTTTAGCATATTCTTTTAATTTTGGAGTTAGATTTGGGTTTTCACCTGTAATCACGAGCCGGAGATTATGATGAGCTTGAAAAATTTTAGAAAATGCTTCTATTAATCGAAAAAGATTCTTTCTAATATCAATTCCTCCGTTATTTATTATGTACTTTCCCTTAATTATTCTTTTTGTCTTTTTCTTAATAGTGTCAACTCCTAACGGAACAACCAAAATTTTATCAAAATTTAAACCGAATTTCTCTTTCAAATTATTTTTAGTAAACTGAGAATCTGTCAATATTTTTTTTGCTTTATAAACTGAAATTAATGTTCGTAAATAATAAGAAATTTTTGAAAAAAGAGGAAATTTAGAAAAGCAGAAATAATTTTCATATACTAATGGAATAACATCATGAACAGTTAAAATTGATGGGGTAGGACAAAAAAGAGGAATCCCTATATTTCCTGCTGCATGATATATATCAATCTTTTTACTTATTAAAAATATGGGGAGTAAAATTTGCTCGAAAAAATATCTGTTTTTACTCTTTAGTATAATTTTATGAATATTTTTCCCTTTAATTTCACTTTGAGGTTCTTTGCTATAACACAAAAATACTTCATATCCCTTAGAATCTAAAGCTAAAGCTATCTTTTTAATATATTGACCAATACCTGTAAGTTTTTCTTCAGCATATCTAGAGTCTATGGCTACCTTCATTGACAATAATTATAATATTAATTTATACTGCTTCTTAGTGACAAAAATTAC
>Ga0078972_1003652_pt1 | contig 45169 bp, 37 predicted proteins | sample YelNatPaOPGAMG01_FD_67568 | JGI IMG/M metagenome (GOLD analysis project Ga0078972, IMG submission 67568) | Hot spring thermophilic microbial communities from Obsidian Pool, Yellowstone National Park, USA - OP-RAMG-01 (SPADES assembly) (version 2) | ecosystem: Environmental > Aquatic > Thermal...
CTCGGCAGTACGATCCGGAATGTCGTTCCCTTTCCCGGCTCGCTCTCCACGAAAATGTAGCCGCCGCTCTGGCGGACAATCCCGTACACGGTGGAAAGTCCCAGTCCCGTGCCGTTGCCGGGCTGCTTCGTCGTGAAGAACGGCTCGAACACGCGCGCCCTGACATCCTCCGTCATGCCCACGCCCGTGTCGCTGACAGTCAAAATCACGTACGTTCCCGGCGGGACGCCGGGCATGTGTGCGGGATCGGCCTCCTGAAGTTCGAGTTTCGACGAGCTGATCGACACCGTTCCGCCGAAGGGCATCGCATCGCGCGCGTTTACCAACAGATTCATGAGCACCTGGTAGATCTGCCCGGGATCGGCCAGGACCAGTCCGGGCGATGGATCCAGGTTCGTCACAAGCTCGATGTCGCTGCCCGTGAGGCGGTCGAGCATGTTCCGGTTCTCCTCGACGAGCTGAGTCAGGTTCAGCGGCCGGGCGCTGACGGGCTGCTTGCGGCTGAACGAGAGCAACTGCCGCGCCATCTCGGAACCCCTTTGCCCGGCCCTTCTGATCTCCAACACCGCATCGTGCAGCGGGTCGCTCCAGCCATGTTCTTCGAGCAGCACGTCTGCATATCCGTTGATCACCGTGAGCAGATTGTTGAAGTCGTGAGCGATGCCGCCGGCCAGGCGCCCGAGGCTCTCGAGTTTCTGCGCCTGGCGAAGCTGCGCCTCAAGCGCGATCTGCTCCGTGATGTCCCTGCCAAGCACCGCTACGCCCGCAATCTTCCCCGTGGAATCGTGCAGGACTATGCTGTCCATCTCGACTCTTCTTCGTGCCCCGTCGCGCGTCACGAGGACACGTTCGAAATGGTCGTAATCGCGCACGCCTTGGATGCACTCGGCAAACAGCGCCTTCAGTTCTTCCCTGTGTTCCTCGGGACTGGTCAGATCGAACCAGTTCCTGCCGGTCATGCTCGATTTCGGCCAGCCCGTCAGCCCGGACGCATAATCGTTGCAGAACGTGACTTCGCCGGACGGATCGAGGATCACGGCGGCCATGCGGATATTCTCGAGAACGCTCCGGAACCGGATCTCCGCCGATTCCCGTTCCGACTCCGCTTTCCGAAGCGCTCCGATATCGCGTGACGTGCCCCAGATGCGGCACAACTTGCCGTTCTCCACGATGCCGAACTGGCTCCGCAGGCGGTACAGCCGGTTACCCTGGCGGTCCAGCGGCCTGACCTCGATGTTGCTGGTCTGGTATCCGGAATGAAGCGCGGTTTGCGCCACCTCGATGATCTGCGGATCCAGGTACTTCACCAGATCCCTGACCCGAAGGCCGATCAGCCGGGCGCCTGCCAGCCAGTCCGGTCCGGCAACCTGGACCAGCCGTATCAGGGCCTCATTGCACTCGGCCAGATATCCGTAGCGCATGATCCGCTCGATCTGCTCGCCTTCGGGAAGATCGATCGGGATCGGCTGTTCGAATTCGATCCGCCACATCGCATCCGCGTTGCGCTCGATGAAGACCCGATAACGCTGCTCGCTCTCGCGGAGAGCGTCATCGGCCCGCTTCCGCTCCAGCTCAGCGGCGGCGCGCGGCGCGAACGCCTGCAGCATCGATCTGGCAAACGATGAGTCCGCGAGGGGATGCCTGAACAGCACGGCGATCAGCCCGATCGGATGCCCATAAGAATCCGTAAGCGCCATTCCGGCATACGCTTCAGCCCTCATTGCCTGGAGCACGGGATCCGAAGGGAAGATGCGCCGAACGTCTCTTTCGTGGACCGCCATTCCGGCGGAGATCACGGCGGCCGATGCGGTGCCCGCCAGGCTGCCGGAGGCGATCGCCTCACGCGCGCTATCCGCGTCCTGCCGCAAGCTCTCGCCGGCATACGAAGCGACCGCCCTCATGCGCTCCACGGGCGTGGAAAACACTTCGCCAATCCAGACGAACTGCGCGTCAAGCGCCCTGGAAAGGTGCTCCGCCAGCGCCTGAAAGAATCCCGCCCCGATCCTGGCCCAGACCTCGCGCGCAGCCTGCCCGGATATGGATTGTTCGGGACCTGCAATCATGCGCGCACCTATGGGAAATCAGCGGTAGATTGGGAGACGTACCTCCGCTCGCCCCCCTGTCTAATTCAAGTCTATCGCCCTGTCACGCCGGTGAACGCAAGTACAGCCGCTCTGCGGAATTCTGCGTGTCCGCCTCTGTCCCAAGCGTCTCCTGGCGCACGGCGACCAAGGCGCGTGCGCGCGAAAAAGGCGGCCCCTTCGGCGCCCGCCAGGGTGGCCGGGATTCGCTCCAGGCACCGTCCGGTCATTTCGCGCAAGACCGCATCGTATGATCTCCGGATCGCGCGGTTGCCGCGCGTGAGCTCGATGCGGTCAGGAAACTTCCGCGGCGCCGGCGCCTCAAGCCTCCGTCACCTCGAAATCGATGCGCGCGGCGCCCCACCAGCCCTCAGCGCGCGTGGGCGCCAGCCGCAGCACCGCGAAATTGGGGTCGTCCACGCCGCCGGGCCAATGCGACCGCCATCTCTCGCTCCACAGCGCTCTCTTCACGCAAGGATCGGTGACAAGTTCCGCACGCCCGGAGAGCATGATCGCGCGGCTCTTCGCTGGAATCGCATAGTACGCCGCCGCGGCCGGGTTCTCGCGAATGTCTCGAACCTTGCCGGATGCGAGCGAGGTAGCGAAGTACACCGTAAACCCCGCGTTGCGGCAGGCCTCGCTTGTGGCGGGATCCAGATCGGGCCGGCGCAGATTAGCCACGATGCGAATTCGCGGGACCGTGCCCGACACGGTGGCGAGGTACACGACCTCGGCCTCGTCCATCAACTCGAGCACGCGTTCTCGATCGGTCATCGGGACTCTATTGCGCGGCCAGTTCCGGTTGGGTGGCGTTCCAGCGCACGACGCGCCCAGTCTTGAGGCCGCGCGACACGTAGTTGAAGGTGAGCGCGGCGGCATCGCCGGCAACCTGCACGTTGGTGTTCAGCATCTCGCCGGCGAAGGGCTCGCCGCCGGCGTCGCCCTTGTCGGAACGGTCGAGCGCGTCGCGCTCCATCTGGAGGATGAGGGATTCGGACATGGTTCGATCCAATATACGAAGAATCCGAGCCCATGCGCAGGCGTTAAGCTGGAGCGGGAGGGGGCTTATGGCGAGACATGAAATCGCAACGCTGGGCGCGGGCTGCTTCTGGTGCACGGAGGCGGTGTACCGCGAGATGGAGGGCGTGACCGCGGTGGAGCCGGGCTACATGGGCGGGCACACGGTGAACCCCTCCTACGGGGACGTGTGCACGGGCACGACGGGCCACGTCGAGGTGGCGCAGGTTACGTTCGATCCGGATGTGACGAGCTACCGCGACATCCTCGAGGCGTTCTTCTCGATTCACGATCCCACAAGCCTCGACCGGCAGGGCGCCGACGCCGGCTCGCAGTACCGCTCCGTGATCTTCTATCATTCCGGCCAGCAGCGCGCCGCCGCGGAGGAAGCCATCCGCGAGTTGAATGCGAGCGGGCGTTATGAAAAGCCGATCGTGACCGAGGTGCGGCCCGCCGGTCCTTTCTACGCAGCCGAGGATTACCACCGCGAATACTTCGCGAATCACCCGCAGGCGCCGTACTGTGTCGCCGTGATCGCGCCGAAGGTGCGGAAGTTCCGGGCGAAGTTTGCTGCCAGACTGAAGCACGGCGCCTGACCTGCCGCCGGTATTTCAGAGTCCCGCCTCCGCGCGGCATTTGAGGCAGAATGATGGCGGAGGGGCAAAATGAGATTTCTGATGAAAGTCTCCATCCCGGTCGAGGCCGGCAACATCGCGATCCGGAACGGCACCCTGGCCAAAACGATCGAAAGTATTCTGGGTGAACTGAAGCCCGAGGCCGCTTACTTTGCGGACGAAGACGGCAAGCGGACGGGGTACATCTTCCTGCAGATGAAGGACGCCTCGGAGGTGCCTGCGATCGCCGAACCGTGGTTCCTGTCGCTGAACGCCGAGATTCAGCTTCACCCGGCGATGAATCTGGAGGACCTGAAACGGGCCGCGCCGAACATGGAGCAGGCAGCGAAAAAATACGGGCAGCCATTGACGCAGGCGGCAGGTTAGCAGGGCGGCGGTCCAGGCGCCCGCCGTCCTCCCGCTCCGCCGCCCGGCCGCCTGGCAAACCGCGTCAGCCCATGGTTTCTTCGTTTCCGATATCCCACATGGCTTCCAGGTCCCGCAGGCTGTAGGCGCGGAATGCGATCAGCGTTTCGGTGGATTCGATGCCGGCAATTTTCTGGATTTGTCCGGCCACCAGTCGTTCCAGTTCCTCGTGCTCGGCCACGCGCGCGATGGCGACGAGGTCGTAGGGCCCGGCGACGGAATAGGCTTCCGTGACCCCCGGAAGGGAGATCAACGCCTGCGCCACTTCCGGCACGCGGCCCTGCACGACTTCGATGAGAATGATTGCCGAAATCATGATCTACTATTCATACCACCGCGATTTCCGAAAATGGCGACGAAGATCGGCATCCTCTCCGACACGCACGGCCTCATGCGCGACGAGGCGCTGCGCGCGCTCGAAGGCTCGGATTTGATCATCCATGCCGGGGACATCGGCAGGCCGGAGGTCCTGGACGCGCTGGCCCGGATCGCGCCCGTGCACGCCGTGCGCGGGAACGTGGATACGGCCGGGTGGGCGCGGCAACTGCCGCGGACCGCGACCGTGCAGGTCGAGGGCATGCGCCTGTACCTTCTGCACAACCTCGCCGAACTGGATCTGGATCCGGCCGCCGGCGGTTTCGCCGCGGTGATCTTCGGCCATTCGCACAAAGCGGTTCGGGAAATGCGAAACCGCGTATTCTACCTGAACCCCGGCAGCGCAGGCCCGAGGCGATTCCGGCTGCCGGTTTCGGTTGCGCGGATGGTGGTTGGGGCGGCTTCGGCGCGGGCGGAGATCGTCACTCTGCGTGGCGCTTGAGGCCGCAAATCGCGGGCGAACCCGGTTGCCCTAACTCCAGTAATTCCGGTCCAGACTTCGATACTGCACCGCCTCGGCCAGGTGCTTCGCCGAGACCGTCTCCGACTCGTCCAGATCGGCGATCGTGCGCGCCACCTTCAGAATGCGGTCGTGGGCGCGGGCGGAGAGGCCGAGGCGGCGCATGGCCATCTCGATCGTCCGCTCGCCGGAATCGTCCAGGCGGCAGAGCTTGCGCAGCAGTTTCGGCGGAAGCTCGGAGTTGTAATAACCGCGCGCCTGCTGCACGGCGCGCGCACGAACGGCGCGCTCGCGGATCTCGGCCGAGCTCGCGCCCTGCTCCTCGGCGCGAATCTCCTTGTACGCCACCGCCGGCACCTCGATGTGCAGGTCGATGCGGTCGAGCAGCGGCCCGCTGATCTTGCCGAGATAACGCTGGATCTCCGCCGGCGTGCAGTGGCACTCGCGCGTCGCATCGCCGAAGTAACCGCAGCGGCACGGATTCATCGCCGCCACGAGCATGAAACCCGCCGGAAACGAGAGCGTCATGTTCGAGCGCGCGATGGTGACGGAGCGCTCTTCGAGCGGCTGGCGCAGAAGCTCGAGCACGTTGCGGGGAAACTCGGGCAGTTCGTCCAGGAACAGCACGCCGTTGTGCGCGAGGCTGGCCTCACCCGGCCGCGGCATGCCGGCGCCGCCGCCGATCAGGCCCGCATCGGAGATCGTGTGATGCGGCGCGCGGAAGGGCCGCTCGCGCAGCAGGCCCGCGCCCGAAGGCAGCGTGCCCGCGACGCTATGCACCTGCGTGGTCTGGAGCGCCTCTTTGAACGTCAGCGGCGGCAGCACGCCCGCCAGCCGCTTGGCCAGCATCGTCTTGCCCGAGCCGGGAGGGCCGATCATCAGCACGTTGTGGCCGCCCGCGGCCGCCACCTCGAGCGCGCGCTTCGCCGTCGTCTGGCCGCGCACGTCGCGGAAATCGGGCGCGGCGTCCGCGCCGCCGGAATCCACCGCGCGCTCGACGCGAAATGGCGCGAACCGCTCCGGCTCGTTGATCAGCGCGACCACCTCGGCCAGATGCTCCAGGCCGAACACGCGCACGCCCTCCACCACCGCCGCCTCGGCCGCGTTCTCCTTCGGCAGCACGAAACTCATGATGCCGTGCCTGGCCGCGCTCACCGCCATCGAGAGCGCTCCCCGCACGGGCCGCAGGCTGCCGTCCAGCGAGAGTTCGCCCGCCAGCAGGCAATCGTCGGCGCGGCCGATCGCACCCATCGCGCCCAGGATGCCGATCGCCATCGGCAGGTCGAAGCCCGAGCCCTCCTTGCGCAGATCCGCGGGCGCCAGATTGATCGTCACCGACTTGTTCGGATACCCGAAGCCCGAGTTCATCAGCGCGGACTTGATGCGCTCGCGGCTCTCGCGCACCGCAGTGTCCGGCATGCCGACGGTGACAAAATCGCGGGCCGAGCCTCCGGCGTACATATCCACTTCCACTTCGATCGGGTGCGCCTCAATGCCGTAAACGGCGGCGCTGCGCGTTCGGAATAGCGGCATGAAGTGGACAGTATATCGAAGGCGCCCGCCGCTTATCCAAGCGCCGCGGCCTGGGCGCAGGACAGCCGGGCCGCGAAGCTGACTACGCGAGCGCGGCAGGCAGGTAGACGGAAACGGCCGTGCCTTCCCCCGGCGCGCTCGCGACCGACATCGTGCCGCCGCATTCCTTCACCGTCCCGTACACGGCGCTCAGCCCGAAGCCCTCGTGTCCCGGCCTCGTGCTGAAGAACGGCTCGCAGAGCCGCTTCAGCGTGTCCCCGTCCATGCCGGCGCCGCTGTCGCGGACCGTGAGCGCAACGTACGGCGCGGATTTCGTGCCGGGATGCGCGCGCAGCCACGCGGCATCCGGTTCGAGCAACGAAGTCGCGAGCCGGATCTTCCCTCCCCCGGGCATCGCCTCGGCGGCGTTTGAAACCAGATGCTCGATCACTTTGCCGAGATGCGCGCTATCGGCCTTGATCCGCGGCAGGCCTGGCGCGCACTCAACGGCGACTTCAATGCCGCCCCCGGCGATCTCTCTCAGCCGCTCGCTCATCGAGGCCAGCAGCTCATTTACGTCGAGCGGCTCCGGCCTGCCGATCCGCCGCCCGCTGAAGGTGAGAAACCGGGCCGTCAGCGCGGCGGCGCGGTCGCCGGCCTTTAGAATATCGTCCGCGAACGCGGCCGCCGGGTCCTGCGGATCGAGGTTATTCTTCAGGAGCTGGCTGAAGCCCATGATGATCATGAGCAGATTGTTGAAGTCGTGCGCGAACCTGCCGGCAACACGGCTCAGCGCGTCGGTAGTTTCCAGCCAGCCGATCGAATTCCGCCGTTCCAATTCCGCGCCGAGATCGAGAGCGGCGAACGCGGTCATGCCGGAGCCGTCCATCGGCGATACGGCCGCCAGCAGTGTGGCCTCGGACCCGTCCCTCCGGCGGAGGCGCCATTCGACCGGACGGTCTCCGGCGCCGCACGCAGGTCCCTCGAATACGGGCGGCGCGCCGATGAGTTCGGCCGGTTCGCCTCCGGCAAGCGCGCAGTAGCGGCGGTTGGCCGCGACGAGCGCGCCATCGGCCCCGATCACGGCCATGGCGGCGGGCGAGTTCTCAAATGCGGAAGCGGGCAGAAGAGCGGCCCGGCGCCGGGAGCGCTCGCCCTCGGCCGCCCGCGCGGCCAGCAGCCCCAGTTCGAGTTCCGCCATGACCAGCGCCGCAAGCCCGCGCAGCACCGCTTCCTGTTCGGGAGCGGGCGCTTCCCGCGCTCCGGTGTCCAGAATCGCAAGCGCACCGAGGCGGAAGCCGTCGCTTGTCCTCAACGGAACCCCGGCATAGAAGCGAACGCCGGGAGAGCCGGCCACCAGCGGGCATCCGGCAAAGCGGGGGTCCGCGGCAGCATCACCCACAATGAAAATTTCGTCAGAACAGATTGCCTGGGCGCAGAAGAAACCCTCCCGCGCGACCTGCTCAATCCCCAACCCGAAATGCGATTTGAACCAGACGCGATCCTGGTCCACGAACGAAATCAGCGCGATCGGAACAGAACACAGGCGGGCGGCCTCCGCCGTGATCCGGTCGAAAGCCACACTGGCCGGTGTGTCGAGGACGGAATACCGCCGCAGCGCGCTCAGACGCTCCCCTTCAGATGCGTAGCTGTATGGATTTTCGAGTGGCTGCGCCATCGAATTTCTCCCTCCGTTTGCGGGGAGAGGTTCTTGCTCGCCGACCTCGGGCCGTTTTCAGTTTTACCCTATCGAACGGTCAGGTCAAGAGTAAAACTCAGGTTTTGGATGAATTGAGCCAACGAAAAGTAACGCCTGTACTGGAACAATAGTTGCCCGGGCTGGTAAGACTCGGATAAGTACTAGAACGAATGGGACACTGGTTTCGAGTATAAAGAATGAAAATTTCTTGACATCCGCAAGCGGGCAGAGTTTACTAATAGTACCGGCTTTGAGAGTACTAGGATGACGCGACACGATACTACAACCGAAAGAGTCGTACTCGTAGTCGATGACGAGAAAGCCATTCTTCTGCTGTTGCGAGTGGCCCTCACGCCCGGACGATTTCGGGTCGTTGTCGCGCCGAACGGCACGGAAGCGCTCGCCGCCGCACGGCAAGCCGCGCCCGACCTGCTCATCACGGACGTGAGTATGCCGGGGCTGACCGGTTATGAACTGGCCCGCCGGTTGCGAGCCGACCACCGGGATATCAAGGTTCTTTATATCTCCGGTTACCCGATCAACGACGAAGCCGCATCCGAATTCGTCGAGAACAGCGCATATCTGCAGAAGCCGTTCCGGCTGGAAGCGCTGATGACCGCCGTACAATCCCTGCTCGATGTCGACCCTCTCGCGGTTGCCCTGGAAACCGGCCGCAGCGCCGCGGCCGCCGCGGCCTGAACCGCGCCGCTTGCGCTAGAATCGCTCGATACCGCCATGAAAACTCTCGCTGTCTTTCTAGCCGCAGGCGCCGCGGCGTGGGGCGCCGGTTACAAGCTGAAGGCAACGCCGGAAACGGTGGCATGGGGCTATTTTTCCGCCGCCGCCAAACCGGTGCTGCATATAAAATCCGGCGACACCGTCGAGATCCAGACACTGATCACGAGCAGCCCGGAGCGGCTCGTCGCAGCCGGCGTCAAACCCGCGGACGTGGAGCCCGAACTTCGCGCCGTCTACGAAAAAGTGACCGATAAAGGCCCGGGCGGGCACATCATGACCGGCCCGATTTACATCGAGGGCGCGGCGCCCGGCGACGTGCTCGAAGTGCGAATCCTTAAAATCCGGCCCTCGATCGCCTATGCGTACAACGGCTTCAGCCCGCGCGGCGGCTTTCTGCCGGAGGATTTTCCCAAGCCGGCCACGAAAATCATCCCGCTCGACCTGAAGCGCAACGTGGCGAAGTTTTCCGACCGCATCGAAATCCCGCTGCGGCCGTTTTTCGGCAATCTCGGCGTGGCGCCGCCCGAGGCGGCGGGCCGCATCAGCAGCGCGCCGCCGGGCGTGCACGCCGGCAACATCGACAACAAGGAACTCGTCGAGGGCACGACGCTGTACATCCCGGTGCACGCGGCCGGAGCGCTGTTCGAAGCCGGCGACGGCCACGCGGCGCAGGGCGACGGCGAGGTGGACATCACGGCGCTGGAGACCTCGCTCACCGGCACGTTCCAGTTCATCGTCCGCAAGGACCTGCGCCTGCGCTGGCCGCGCGCCGAGACGCCCACGCACTACATCGCCATGGGCATCGACGAGGACCTGACCCAGGCCGCCAGGCTCGCGGTCCGCGAAGCCATCGATTTCCTCGCCACCCAAAAAGGCATGTCGCGCGAGGACGCCTACATGCTCTGCAGCTCGGCGATCGATTTCGAGATCACGCAGGTCGTGGACGGCACGAAGGGCGTCCACGCCATGATCCCGAAGAGCATTTTCCGATAGGACGCGTCGCTTCCGCTGCCAGCGGGTTCACCGCCCGGCCAGAGCCGCGCGGGCGCGCGCTTCCTCGCCGAAGATCGTCGGCAGGTCGCCCGAATACTGCAAAAACAGCTTGTAGTTGCCGCGCAGAAAAAGAATCCGCGGGAAGCTGAGCGACAGAAACAGGTGCGCGCCGGCGGTGTCCGGGATGACGTTCGTGGCTGCCAGCGCGGCCGCGCGCCTGGCGTCGCCGGTTTCCGCCACGGTCCAGGCCAGCAGGACCTCGAGCGGCTCGCCGGACCCGGGCGGCGTGCGCGCGTAGAGCGCCCGCAGCCGCTCGCCGGCCGCGCGGAACTGCTTCGAGTACAGCAGCGCATACGCCGAGGCATACTCGCCCGCCAGGCCGGGCGGCGGCGCGCCTTGCGGCATCGTCACATACCGCACGATGGCGCCGGGACCGGCCGCGCCTGCGCGCAGGGCGTTCCGCCGCGCGCCCGCCGGGTCGCCGGTCTCGAGTTGCCAGATGGCAAGCTGCGCGGCCGCGAGCGGCGTGTCGAGCGCCGCCAGACGCGCCATCCCCTCGCGCCGGCGCCCGGTCAGGTATTCCCATTGCGCCCGGCGGTACGGCGCGAGCGCATCGGGGCTCGCCTGCATGTATTTCGCGAACAGCGCGTCGGCGCCCGCAAGATCGCCCCTCATCAGCCGCGCCCACGCGGCTTTGTACAGCTCGCCTCCCACGAGGAACGCAGCGTCGCGGGCGTGCGCCTGAAGGTAATACTTTTCCGCCTCGGCGAAACGGCCCGCGTAGTAATTGACGTCGCCGAGCGAATCGAGCGGATTCGCCTCGCGCGGCCGCAGATCGCGATAGCGCGTGAGGTGCTGCACGGCGGAAGCGAGATCGCCGGCGTAGGCCTCGGCATAGCCGAGTTGATTGAGGATCGCGACATTATCCGGATCGCGCTCGAGCGCCTGCCGGTAAAAGACCGCGGCGCCGGGGAAAACGCGCGCGTTGAAGTCCTGTTCGGCAAGCGCGACCAGCGGGAACGGATCCGCGGGCGTGGAGCGCGAAAGCGCGACGAGCGCGCGCCGGCGGCCAGCGGCGTCGTTGTCGAGCGAGGCGGCGGCCAGCGCGAACAGATCGCGCTCCACCGCCGGAAACCGGCCCGCGCGGGCGCGCGCGGTTGCGATCACCTCGCGCGCCTTGTCGGTCTCGCGGCGCGCCACCAGCGACTGCGCCCAGGCCACGTAGGCGGCGCCGAAATCCGGATCGGCCGCCGCGGCGGAAGGAAAATCGCCGCGCACCATCGCTTCAAGAGCCGCAGGGTTGCGGGTGCCCGCCGGGCGCGCGGCGGGATCGATCTGGCGCGCGATCGATTCGCCGAGCGCGATCGCGCCGCCCTCCCCGGGCGCGCTTGCCGAAGCCGCCGCCAAAGTCGATTGCGCGCGGAGATCCTCAAGCGTCGCCTCGACGCGCAGCCGTCCTCCCGAACGGAAGTAGTAGCCGCGGACGACATACGCGGCGCCGGCGGGAATCGCGTCGGCGGCCCGCGCCACGCGGATCGGCAGCGAGCGCGGCGAGCCCGTCAGTTCCAGGCGCAGCATCTCGCCGAAGCCGGATTCGAGCCAGTCCAGGCGCGCCTCCGCGCTCAGGTTTTCAAATGGCGGAATCGCGATCTTCCGGACCTCGGCGGGCCGGCGTGCGGAGCATCCGCACAGAAGAAGCGGGACCAGCAGCCATGCGCGCGTCCCGCTAAAGGACACGCTGCTCCTGCGCCATCAGGTCCTTGAACTCCTGCATCTCGCGCACTTTGGCGAACTCGGGCTCTTCGAGATATTTCTTCTTGTCCTTGAATCCCTCTTCCAGCGACCGGCGGATATAAAGCAGCGCGCGTTCGTTCTGGCCGGCCTGCGCGTACATCTTCGCCAGGTAATAGTGATACTTCGCGCGCTCCTCGACGTTGCGGTCCTGCAGCAGGACGCCGAAGGAACTCCTGCGCTCGAAGATCTCCGGGTCGAGCGCGAGCGCCTGCTGATAAGCCTTTGTCGCGTCGTCGTATTTCTTGCGCGCGAACAGGGCCGTGCCGAGATTGCTGTAAATCGAGGCCGAATCGGGGCTCAGCTTCAACGCCTTCTTGTACTGGCTGACGGCGCGGCGGTAGCTCTTCTGGGCATAGTGGACGGTGCCGAGATTGTTGACGGCCTCGGCATACTTCGGATTGGCCTTGATCGCCCGCTGGTAAAACTTCTTCGCGGTTTCGAGATCGGACAGTTGGTGGTAGGCGATGCCGAGCTTATTCAGGACGACGGCGGTGGGCTTGCACGTTTTATAGATGTCGATGGCCTCGCGGTACATCTTGCGGGCCATGAAGATATCGGCGCGTTTCTCGGGCGTGAGCGGTTCGGCCTGAGGGGCCTGGGCCTCGGCCTGCGATTGGGTCCGGTCGGGGGGCTTGACCGCCTCCTGAGCGCTTCCCGCCGGCAGCGCCGCCAGGGCGGAGCCGGCGAAAACAGCCGCCAGGCCGATCAGCAGAGACCGGCTTCGGAGCATATAGGCCTCCTTCGACATGCGGGCAGCCGCCGGGCCGCCGTTACGCCGCGCGGCCCGGCAGACTATCAGCCTTATTTAAACACACCCAAAAGACGTCGAAACAGACCTTTTTTCTTCTCTTCGTTCGGCTTCTGGGCCGCAGCCTGGTTCGGCGGCGGCGGAGGAGGAGCCGGCGCGGCGCGCGGTTTGGCCGCTGCCGGCGGAGCGGCGGCGGGCTGCGCGGGCGCGGCCGGCTGCGGCGCGGCGGCCGCCGGCTGCGGCGCGGTCTCCCAGGAAGCGATGCGAGTGCCGGAGCCGCCGTGGAGCCGGCAGCTCTCGATCGGCTGCGTGCCGGAGATGAACACCTCCGTACGCGCCAGCGGGCAGTTGGGCGTGGCCAGTTGCCCGGTGGCCGGATCGATCTCCACGCTCACGATGCCGTCCGGCGGCTGGAAGTCCTGCACATTGCGGTATTCGCGAAGCTGGTGCGCCCGCTTCATGAACTCGGTCCAGATGGGCAGCGCCGAGTGCGCGCCTTCCAGGTCCAACTCGCGGTTATCGTCGAAACCCACCCATACCGCGCACAGCAGCTTCGAGGTGAAGCCGACGAACCAGCCGTCGTGCGAGGTGCCGGTCTTCCCGGCCGCCGGCAGGTTGAAGCCGCGCGCATGCACCGCCGCGCCGGTCCCGCTGCGCAGCACTTCCTCCATCATGTTCGTCACCAGATAAGCGACCCGCGGATCGAGCACCTGGCGCTTCTGCCCCTTGTAGCTGTAGATCGTATTCCCGATCTGGTTGCGGATCGAGCTGATCCAGTTCGGCTTCACGTACGTGCCGTCGTCCGTGAAGACCGTGTACGCGCCCGCGACCTCGAGCGGCGTCACTTCGTAAGCGCCCAGCGCGATCGCCGGCGTAGCCTTCAGGTTAATGTTCATGCCGGCGCTTTTCGCCAGCGCTTCGACGTTGTCGTAGCCGACCATCTCGGCCACCTTCACCGCCGGCACGTTCAGGGACTTCGCCAGCGCCTCCCGCAAGGTGACCTGCCCGTAGTACTCCGATTTGAAATTGGCGGGCGAATAGGGCTTTTCGTCGAACCAGAACGTGGTGGGCTCGTCCTCGATCATCGTGGCGGGCGTAAGGACGCGCGGACCGCCGGTGAGCGCCGTGTTCATCGCGGTGGCATAGACGAAGGGCTTGAACGCGGAGCCGGGCTGGCGCCTGGCGAGCACGCGGTTCAACTGCGAGGTCCCGTAATCGCGGCCTCCGATCAGCGCTTTGATGGCGCCGGTCTCCGGATCGAGCGCGATCAGCGCGCACTGCGCCTGCGCGGGCTTCTGGCCCGCCGGCCATTTGCGGCGGGCCAGCCGCTGGTCGACCTCCTGCATGCCGATGCGAACGGCCTCCGCCGCGGCCCTCTCCAGGTCCAGGTCGAGCGTCGTGTAGACGCGATAGCTGCCCGACTGGAAGTCGAAATCGGCGAACTTCGATTGCAGCTCGTCGTTCACCAGATCGACGAAGTACGGCGCCTCGGTGGATTCGATCTCCGCCGGCGCCAGCTTGAGCGGCGCCGCCTCGGCCTCGTCGTATTGCTCCTTCGTGATGTAGCCGTTCTCGAGCATCAGCGGCAGCACCACGTTGTTGCGGCGGTCGAGCGCGCGCTCGGGGTGGCGGAACGGGTTCAGCCAGTTCGGCTGCTGGATCAGCCCGGCCAGCAGCGCGGCCTCCGGCAGGTTGATCTGCGTGATGTCCTTGCCGAAGTACGCGCGCGCCGCCTCGCCGAAGCCGTGCAGCGCGAAGCTGCCGCGCCAGCCGAGCGGCACCTGGTTGGCGTAATACTCGAAGATCTGCTCCTTGGACAACTTCTGTTCGAGCTGCAGCGTGATCAAAACCTCGGCGGCCTTGCGCTTCCAGGTCTTTTCCTGGGTCAGCCAGAACATGCGCGCCACCTGCATGCTGAGCGTCGAGGCGCCCTCGGCGGTGCGCCGCTTCCTTACGTCGGTGTAGGCGGATTTGATGATGCGCAGCGGGTCGAACCCGGCGTGCTGGAAGAAGCGCTTGTCCTCGGTGGAGATGACGGCGTCGATCAGCACCTTGGGAATATCGCTGAACCGCACGATCCGGCGCTTTTCGCGCTTGCCGCCGCTCAGGTTCGTGATCATCTCCGGCTCGAGCAGGTATTGGACCCGGTCGGTATTGTCGCGCAGGGAAATGATGCGCGAAACGCGGCCGCCGGCGAACTTGATCACGCCCGCCTCGTCGTCGAAATACGAATCGGGGCCGGGGAAGATCTCCACCGCGTTGTCGGACCGCAGGTGATACCAGCCCATGCGGTTGCCGCTCGATTCGCCGTAGCCGGCGCGCCGCAGCTCGGTGGTGATTTCCGCGGGCGTGATGTCGTCGCCGACGGAAACCGAGCGCGGGGCGGCGAAGACCATCGAGGTGCTGTCAAACGGGCCCGCGCGCAGCTTGCGGTCGATCAGGCGCGAATAGCGAACGTAATAGAAGGTGAAAACGCCCAGCAGCGCGACCGTTACCGTGAGGGAAATCGCCAGCGCGATCTTCCCGCCGGGGTGCCGCAATGCCCGCACCCACAGGGCGTTTCGAGGCAGTTGAATGCGAAAGGCCACTTCGACCCTTATTGTCGCATGACAGAGCCGCCCTGCTCGCGCGCGAAAATGCGGGCGCAGACGGCCGCCGCAGCCGGCAGCGCGAGAATGGCGCCCGCCGCGCCCGCCCTTGTCCTTCGCCCGGCGTTCACTCCTTCTCCTCCGACGTCGAGATGAGCTCTTTCCAGATGTCGTCGTCGTGACGCTGCCAGTCCGGCGCTTCCAAACCGAGGATCTGCACGGCCGGCACTTTCAACGTGCCGTGGCCGAACGGGCAGATGTACTCGATGCTCGGCCGTCCGAACTGGAGCATCTGCCCCCAGGATCCGGCCACGACCGGCATGCGAAGCCGCCGCAGGCACACCCGGCAGCGGTAGCGCTGATCGAGCAGGACCAGGAACACCGCGCCGCAGCAGATCACGAAGAACACGCAGGCGGCCAGCGTCCAGGCCAGGTCAAAGCCGAGAAACTGGTTGCGGTATAGAAACCGGTCCCGATAAACGAAACCGGCCGGAGGCAGCACGAGGCGGATGCCCGCCCAAATGTAATACAGGGCGAAACCGACCGCGAGCAGTTTCGCCGCCAGGTAGGCCCAGTACTTCATACCTCTTTGACAACCGGGCGGCCGGTTTCGTTGCCGGATTTAACGCGCGGAGCCGCGGCTTAACCGCCGCGGCTCAGAAGGCAGCGGGCTACCCGCGGAGGAAATTGCGCGCCAGGAACAGCACGTTGGCCGGGCGTTCCGCCAGCCGGCGCATGAAATACGGATACCAGCATTCGCCGAACGGCACATACAGGCGCAGCCGGTAGCCTTCGGCGACGTCCTGCTTTTCCAGGTCGCGCCGGATTCCGTAAAGCATCTGGAATTCGAAGCGGTCATTGGAAATGTTCCGCTCGCGCGTGAAGCGCTTCGCCTCTTCGATGATCTTCTCGTCGTGGGTGGCCAGCCCCGGATAATTGCCGCGCTCGAGCAGCGTCTTCATCAGCCGCACGTAGGAGGCGTCGACTTCCCGCTTCTCCTTGAACGCCACCGTCGCGGGCTCTTTGTAAGCGCCTTTGCAGAGCCGCACCGGGATCTGCTTTTCGCACATCATATCGATATCTTTTTCGCTGCGCCGCAGGTAGGCCTGAATGACGCTGCGGACATTTCCATAGCCGGCCCACATGTCGGTGACGATGCCGAGCGTGCGATCGACATAGTCGCTCGATTCCATGTCGATCTCGACCATCCTGTTCAGGCTCTTCGCCTCGCTCACGAGCCTTTCAACGTTCCGCCGGCAGGTCTCTTCCGAAATGTCGAGTCCGAGCTGGGTGAGCTTGATCGACACCGTGCCGTTGAGGCCCATCTGGTCGATGCGGTGCAACATTTCGATGTAGCCGTCGCAGGCGGCCTTGGCTTCGGCAGGCGAGTTGACGCTCTCGCCCAGGCGGTCCAGGGTGATGGAAATGCCGTCGCTTTGTAACCGGCCGCATACCGCCAGAGCCTCGTCCAGGGTCTGGCCGGCGATGAAACGCGTAGTAAGGCGCTTCGCCACAGGCGAAGTCTCCATCCAGCGCCGCAAACCTTTGTGGCTGGAAAGGAACAGTAGGAAGCTTCGAAGAATCATGGTTTACGATACCGGGGCCTTTTGCCCTCATATAGCATAGAACGGAAAAGCAACCGTGGGGGGCGCGGGTTACCATGACTTTATGCTGATCCTGGCCTCGAGTTCGCCCCGGCGGCGCGACATCCTCCAGGCAGCCGGAATCGAGTTCGTGGTCCGGCCCGCGGATCTCGACGAGACCGTTCTGCCCGGCGAAGACGCGGAAAGTTACGTGCGGCGGCTGGCGCGCGCCAAGGCCGAGGCCATCGTCTCCGGGCCCGGCGACATCGTGTTGGGCGCCGACACCGTGGTCGTGATCGGCGGCGAGATCCTCGGCAAACCGGCCGGCGCCGAGGACGCCCGCCGCATGCTCGGACTGCTGGCCGGGCGCGAGCACGCGGTGATGACCGGAATCTGCCTGCGCGCCGGCGCGGCGCGCGTCGAGGACATCGCAATAACCCGGGTGCATTTCCTGCCGCTCACCGATGGGGAAATCGACCGGTATGTGGAGAGTGGGGAGCCGCTGGACAAAGCCGGGGCTTACGCCATCCAGGGACTGGCCTCGAAATTTGTGGACCGGATCGAGGGGTGTTACTTCAATGTGGTGGGTCTGCCGGTAGCACTGGTTTACCGGCATTTGCGGGGATTGTGCGGATGATTCATGGTATCTTTGTACTAGAACCTGAAAATACTTCAGCTATAACGACTTTTCCGCATGCGGGCCGCCGGATTCGCGGAGGCATCGCAAGCTGCCGTATAATAAACAAATGACGCGTCTGGGAGAGTCCGCATCCCCTCCCGGCTCAATCTTCAGCCCGCAGCAGTCGTAAAGGAGCGGAATGAGAAGTCCTACCGTCGCAAGTTGGAAACTGGCATTGGGCATTCTGGCAGCTTCGATTTCGCTGAGCGCGCAAAACCCGCCCTCCGGAGATCAGGCCGCGGCCCAGGGCGCGCAGGCGGCGAAACCCGATGCCACGGCTGCCAACGCTTCAGCCCTGCCCCTGGCCGTCGATCCGAAAACCTTCAAACTCGGACCGGAAGACGTGATTATGATCCGGGTCTGGCGCGAGCCGGATCTTTCGGGTCCGGTGGTCGTCCAACCGGATGGGAAGATCGTGCTTCCTGTGATCAATCAGGTGCAGGCGGCCGGACTTACTCCCGAACAGTTGAGCCAAAGCCTGACGAAATCGCTCTCGAAATTCATCAATGACCCGCAGGTGATCGTACAAGTGCAGGCGGTTCGGAGCAAGAAGTACTACATTTCGGGCGAGATCAACCGGCCGGGCTCCTATCCGCTGGCGGTGCCGATCCGGGTCTTCGACGCCATCACGATGGCCGGCGGATTCCGGGATTTCGCGAACAGGAAGCACATAATCATCATTCGCGACAACGGCGCAAAGCGGTTTAGATTCAATTACAACGATATAGTCAAGGGCAAGAAACTGGACCAGAATATTCTGCTCCAGGATGGCGATCAGATCATCGTTCCGTGATGGGAAGGCATCGGCGCCGCGCGCGGTCCGAGCTTCATGGAGATCGAATCGATGCAACCGACACAAGAGCTTCTGAGTGTGCCCCGGCGCCCGCTGGATGTCGAGGATTACATCGACATTGTCCGGCGGCATAAGGCGTGGATTATCGGCCCGACGTTTGCCGCGCTCGTCATCGGAGTGGTGGTCGCGTTTCTCCTGCCGAACACCTATGTTTCCGTCTCCAGGGTGCAGGTGGTGCCGTCGATGGTGCCGGACCGCTACGTGCCTTCGAACGTCAACTCGGAGATGACGCAGCGCATTAACCTGATGGCGCAAAACATCCTCCAGCGGACGAACCTGATCGACATCATCAACACCTACGATCTCTATCGCCGCGAGCGCGACCGCAAGCCGATGGAGGATTTGGTGGAGCAGATGCGGCTGAAGGACATTTCCATCACGCCGGTCTACAGCATCGCCGCCCGGGACGGCCGCCAGCCCATCTCCGCCTTCGAGGTCGCGTTCTCTTACTCCAACCGCTACCTGGCCCAGAAAGTCACCAAGCGTCTGACGGACGCCTTCATCACGGAGAATATCCGCGCCCTGTCCAGCCAGTCGCAAGCCACCACGGGATTCCTCAACGAGGAGGTGGACATCGCCAAGAAGCGGCTGGACGAACTCGAGAACCGGCTCACCGATTTCCGGCTGAAAAACAACGGCAAGCTGCCGGACCAGCTCCAATCGAACCTGCAGGCGATGCAGTCGCTGCAGACGCAGCTCTCGGGATTGAACGAGGCGGTCAACCGCATCGGGCAGGAAAAGCTGATGCTCGAATCGAGCATCCGCATCAATCGGGAGCAGCTTGCGGCGATGCAGCAGGGCCAGAGCCTGAACCAGGCCGTGAAGAGCGAGCGGCTGAACGACCTCGACCGCCAGATCGCGCAGCAGGAGACGCTGCTGGCCGCGATGAAAGAGCGGTATAGCGAGAGCTGGCCGGACGTCAAAGCGGCGGAAGCGAATCTGGCGATGCTCAGGAAGCAGCGCGACACGCTGATGGCGCAGGAGGAAAAAGCGCAGGCGCAGCCGCCGAATCCGGCGGATGTGAAGCGCGCGCAACAAGCGCTTCTGCTCTCGCCCGCGGCCCAGGAACTGCAGGCGAGCATCCAGCGCACGCAGACCGAGCTGCAGGCGAAGAACATCGAGCTCGAAGAGCGCCAGAAGCAGCAGGCGGCCCTGAACAAGCTGATCGACCAGTACAGCGCCCGCATCCAGGCCAGCCCTCTGATGGACCGCGATTACGCCCAGCTCACGCGCGATTACGACCTGGCGCGGAGCAATTACGAGAGCCTGATGGCGAAAAAGCAGCAGTCGGAGATTGCCACGAGCCTGGAAAACAAGGGACAGGGCGAGCGGCTGGAGCTGCTCGACGACGCCTCGCTGCCCGAGACGCCCACGAAGCCGAACCGCTACATGGTGGTAGGCGCCGGATTGGGCATCGGGCTGCTGCTGGGAGTGTTCCTGGTGGGCGCGCGCGAGATGAAGGACACCTCGCTCAAGAATCTGAAGGATGCGCGGGCGTATACGAATTTGCCGGTGCTGGGCACGGTGCCGCTGCTCGAAAACGACCTTGTGGTGCGGCGAAAACGGCGGCTGGCGTGGCTGGCATGGTCGGCTGCCTGCATTGTCGGCGTGCTGGCGATGACTGCGTCGGTATATTATTACTACGCGACCAGAACCTGAGAAGCCGGCCGCGCCGGCCGGCGCGCGGTGCGTGCGTGCAGTCCAGGCGAATGAGAAATCCACGAACGGAGGCATGGAGACGAGATGAGTCGAGTGCATGATGCATTACGCCGGGCGGAGCAGTCGGGCGCGCCGCAGCCCGAGGCGCCCGCCGCCGGCGGCGCGGCTCCCGGCATCGCCGGCATCACGGCTCCGGCACAGCCGGCGGCCCGGGCGGCTGCGGCCGCCGTGCTGCCGGATTTTCTCCAGCAGGTCGAAGAGGTCCCGTTCACGCCCGCACCGGAGGCCCTGCTGATCGACAGCAACCGTCCGCAGGATGCCCCCAGCGAGGAATTCCGCAGCCTGCGTACGCGGCTGAACCATCTGCAGACGCTCCAGCCCATCCACACCGTTACCGTCACGAGCCCTTCGCCGGCGGAGGGCAAATCGTTCGCGGCCGCCAACCTTGCGCTGGCGGAATCGCACCTGGCGGGGAACATGGTTCTGCTGGCGGACTTCGATTTCCGCCGCCCGGTGGTTCACAACCTGTTCCAGCTCGAACGGACGCCGGGCATCACGGATTATCTGCTCGGCAACGTGCCGCTGGCGGCCGCCATCAAGCGCGTCGCGGGAACCAACCTGTTTCTAATGCCGGCCGGGACGGCCGTGAAGAATCCGCTCGAACTGCTGAACCTGCGCGAAGTCAAAACGATGTTCCAGGAACTGCCGAAGTTCTTCAACTGGGTGATCCTGGACAGCCCGCCGCTGTTGTTCTCGGCCGACGCGAACCTGCTCGGAACGCTGACCGACGGCACGATCCTGGTGGTGCGCATAGGCAACACCACGATCGACACCGTTCATCGCGCGATGCAGTCGCTCTGCGAGAACAACGTGCTCGGCATTGTCGTGAACGGCGCGCGCGCGGGCGAGCTCTACAGTAAGTACACTTACTACTACAGTAAGTACGGTTATCACGAGCACGAAGCTGAAGCGCCCGAGGATGGGGGCGAGGAGTAGGTTTCCGCTGTCCGCGTGCGCGTTCCGCTGCGCAACGACCGGCGTGACCCGCAGCCTGTTGTTCGGCGTCCGTGTGAAGCCGCGCCGGCCCGCTCCCTCCTCCCGCGCAGCCCGAGTATCAGGCGCGAATAGTATCCTGGGCGAATGATGATCCGCATCATCTGCCCGGCGCCGCGCGGAAGCCTCTCCGGCAACCGCGTGACCGCGCTGCGCTGGGCCGGCATTCTGCGCGAGCTCGGCCACCGCGTGGCGATTTCGCAGGAGTACGGCGGCGGGCCGTGCGATCTGGTGTTAGCGATGCATGCGCGCCGCAGCGCGGACGCGGTCCTCGCCGCGCACGCCCCGGTCATTCTCGCGCTCACCGGTACGGATATCTACGGCGACCTCCGCGCGAGTGCGGGGCGGGCACGCGCGCTCACCGCCCTCGAGAAAGCCGCTTGCCTCGTGGTGTTGCAGCCGCGCGCGATCGACGAGCTCGCGCCGCGCCTGAGGCCGAAAGCGCGGGTGATCTTCCAATCCGCCGGGAAGACCGCACCCCGGCCGCCGCAGAGCGCCACCTTCCGCGTCGCCGTGTCCGGGCATCTGCGCGAGGTGAAGGATCCGTTCCGCGCGGCCCGCGCCAGCCGCCGCCTGCCGGCTTCCTCGCGGATCGAAGTAGTGCACCTCGGGGCAGCGCTCGACGCGGGGTTCGCGGAAAAGGCCCGCGCCGAAGAGCGCCGCAACCCGCGCTACCGCTGGCTGGGCGGGCTGCCGGCGCGCAAGGCCCGGCGCATCGTGGCGTCGAGCCGCCTGCTGGTGGTCAGCTCGCGGATGGAAGGCGGCGCGAACGTCATCTCCGAGGCCCTGGTGGATCGCGTGCCCGTGGTCGCTTCGCGTATCGCCGGCAACGCCGGCCTGCTCGGCGATGATTACCCGGGTTTCTTCGAGCCGGGCGACACGGAGGCGCTCGCCGGGCTGCTCGAGCGCGCCGAGTCCGATCGCGCGTTCTACGCCCTTCTCAAATCGCGGTGCTCGAAGCTGGCTCCGCTTTTCGGCCGCGCGCGCGAGCGCGCCGCCTGGCGCGCCCTGCTCGCGGAACTTACCCGATCTTTCTCGCGTGCACGATAAAGCGGTACGGCGCCGCGCCGATATAGTGGAACGGGTAGCAGGTGACGAGCGTGAGGCTCGGCGACCGCGACGGCGCCAGCTCCCCGGCCGCATCGGGTTTCACGATCTTCGTCGATTCCACCGCGTAGCGGTACGAGCCGCCGGGCTCCGTCACGATGATCTCATCCCCTTTGGAGATTCCGGCGAGCGGCCGGAAGAACGTGTCGCGATGGCCCGCCAGGCCCGCGTTCCCCGCTTCGCCCGGCAGCGCCGTGCCGGGCACGTGGCCGACGCCAAGCCGCAATTCCCTGCCCCCGTCGCCCTCCACGATGATGGCGGACAGGTGAACCGCCGGAATCTCCAGCCGGCCGATCAGCGAGCCGGTGACCGGATGAGCCGCAGCGGCCTTGACGCCTGCCGCCGCGGCTGCCCGCGCCTTCGCGACCTGAAACTCGAGCCGCCGCTCCGCCTCGTGCTGAAACATCGCGGCGCTGCCGTAAGCCCACGCGCAGTACCCGAGCAGAATCGCGCCTGCGCTCCAGAGCGCGTACTCGCTCCATCTCGCCGATCGCCTGCGTCTCATTGCCAATCCGTTCAGCCCCGCAGGCGGGCGAACATGCGCAGCGTGCCCGCGCCGGCCAGCGACAACAGACCCAGCATGCCCAGCAGCGGATAATCGCTTGCGGTCTTCGGCAGTTTCTTCCGCGCAGGCGCCTTAACCGGCGGCGCGGGAGCGGGCGCAGGGACAGGCGCCGGCGCGCTCGGCATGGTTGCCTCCGCGATTTGAACCTGCTTCTTCGCGGGAGCCGTGGCCTCCTGCACGGGCAGGTTCTTCGCCGGCGCCGCGGCGGTCTTGACCACGGCCGGGGCCATCGGCTTTGGCGGCATCACCTGGGCGATCGCCATCGGCGTCTTCGGATATACGAACTCGACTCCGTAATTGCTGCCCGGATAAAACCAGTCCTTGATCGCCTCAGGCGTGCCCGCGGGCCGTTCTTCCAGCGTGATCACGGTGTGACCGGCGGGAACGGACCGGTAAGTAGGTATCCCAATCACCGTCGTGTACAGTTTCGTCTGGTCTTTATTGAACACCTGGACGATGTCGCGGTCGCTCAGCGAGTCTAAAAGCCTGAAGGTGTACGTGCCTGGGCTCAACACCTGCCCGGGCACCTCGACCGGCTCTTTCACCGTGACGGTCGTCTGCTGGTCCCATTCATCGGCCGACAGACGGGGCGCGAGTATCATGCCGGCTAGTCCCAGGCCGGCTGCCGTCAACATTAATCGAAGGTTGTTACTCATCTCAGCTCCTTTCTGAGTCCTGACTGTCTGGACGCGAAAGGTAACCAAGCCCGTTTATCCCGTCGCGGCGGTATTAACCAGTAGCGTCGGATAGGGGGGAGCTATCGTCTGGACGGCCGCTCGCCGTAAAAAAGGATCGCGTCCCGCAGCATTGGCCGCGGCGGGACGCAATTTCAGAGGGTTGGTAAAAACGAAAATTACCCCAGCTTCTCCGTAGCGCCGGTTCTCCTCGATGAGGAATGTCGTCTGAAGATGTGTAATGCGCCCGCGGCGGTAAACGACAACAGGCCGAACAGTGCAAAAAGCGGAGATTCGCTTGCGGTTCGCGGCAGCGTACTCGGCGGCGGCGCGGCGGGCGCGGCGGGCGCGGCAGGCGTTACCGGCGTGGGTTGGACGGTCGTTTCCGGCGCCGCCGGCGCTGCCGGCGGAGGCGCGGGTTGCGTCGTTACGGGAGCGCTGGGCTCAACCGGCGCGGCAGGCGCGACGGGCTGAGCCGGCGTAATGGGCGCGGTCGGCTGGGCCGCCGCAGGCGGGCAGGGCCGTGCCGGCGCAACCGGTTGTTGCATAGTTGTGGCCGGCGGCGGCGCGGGCGCGGCTTGCGCCGGCGGGGGGCACGGGCACGGCACAGCCCCGCTCGACTGCGGCGCCGTGGTCTGCGCCGCGGCGCGCGGAGTAATCGCCAGGCCGAACCCCAAGCCGGCCATCATCAACACAAACGGCAAATTGTTGCTCATAGTGGAATCCCCTTCCCCTCCGGGGCGCGCGGACGGATCCACGCACCTCCCCTTCAGGCCCCTTCGGTATGTGCGAGCTGTACTCGAACAGCTCTACTTGTCTGTTGGACGCGCCCAGCTTCCTCCTTGTTTACCGCAGAGCCGCTCGCAAGCGTCCGGCAATGTCGAAAATTGCGCCAGCCCGTCGCGTTTCTGCACGCATAGCCCCCGTTCCGGCGCCAGGTTTCTCATGGATTGCGGGATCTGCTACTCTCCTCAACTCTGGCTCTTCGCTTGCTCAGGAACGTGGCGAGCAGCTCGCCGTGCAGCAGTCGCGGCGGGACACATAGTTTCGGGCTTGGGATGCTGCTGTCAAGCTGGGCAGCCATCCCCGAACAGCGGGCCGCATCTGGGCGATGCGCCTGCTGTTCGGGGTGAGGAAAGGAGAACCCCTTGTCGAAAGAGCCGTACCGCATCAGCCGTCAAGCAGCGGCAATGATTCTAGCAGGCGTTGTCGCCTTGGGGATGGCGGCCGGTTCGCTCGTCACAGCGAACACCGGCGGACGTACCATGCCCGTCTATGTATCCGCGGACGCCGCCCAGGCCCCTGCACGCCTGTCTTTCGAGGATGGCTTCGAACCGGTCGTGAGCCGGGCCGTTCCGGCGGTCGTCAGCGTGTTCACCTCCAAGGTCGTGCGCACGCAAGCTTCCCAGTCCCCCTTCTCCGACCCGTTCTTCCAGCAGTTCTTCGGCGGGCAGTTCAATGTGCCGCGCAAGAGGCTCGAACAAAGCCTCGGCTCCGGCGTGATCATCAGCCCCGCCGGCTACATCATCACGAACAACCACGTGATCGATGGCGCCAGCGACATCAAAGTCACGCTCAATGACCGCCGCGAGCTTCCCGCGAAGCTCATCGGCACCGATTCGAAGACCGACATCGCCATCCTGCATGTGGACGCGAAGGATCTTCCGGTCCTGCCTTTCGGCGATTCCGGCAAGATGCGTCCCGGCAATTTCGTGCTGGCCATCGGCAATCCGTTCGGGCTCAGCCACACCGTCACGATGGGAATCGTGAGCGCCACGGGCCGCGGCGGCCTGGATATCGAAGACTACGAGGATTTCATCCAGACCGACGCCGCCATCAATCCGGGCAACTCCGGCGGCGCGCTCATCAACGCGCGCGGCGAGCTGATCGGCATCAACACGGCCATTCTCGCCTCCGATTCCGGCGGCGGCGGCGAGGGCGGCAATGAAGGCATCGGCTTCGCGATTCCGATCAACATGGCGCGCCAGGTGATGGATCAGATCATGACCAACGGCAAGGTCGTGCGCGGCTATCTGGGCGCCTGGATCCAGGACGTCACCCCGGCGATGGCGCACGCGTTCGGGCTCACGGACGCCGCCGGCGCGCTCGTCGGCGACGTCTCTCCCGACGGACCCGCCGCCAAAGCCGGACTCAAGCGCGGCGACATCATCACGGCGATCGACGGCAAGGCCGTCACCGATGCGCGCCAGTTGCGGCTCGATACGGCGATGACGAAACCCGGCGCCACGGTCCGGCTGAAACTCGTCCGCAGCGGCAAGGAAATGGTGCTTCCCGTCACCCTGGGCGAAATGCCGTCCACGCCGAATCAGCAGCCGTCCGGGCAGACCGGCGAGAGCGGCGCGCTGCAGGGTTTGCGCGTCGATAACATGAGCCCGGACATCGCGCGCGAACTGCACCTGCCCCCGGATACGCAGGGCGTCGTGGTTACGCGCGTCGGCGAAACCAGCGCCGCCCGGCAGGCCGGATTGCGCCGCGGCGACGTCATCCAGGAAGTCGATCACAAGCCCGTGGCCGATGTCGCCGCGTTCCAGCGCGCCGTCGAGGCCGCCGGCAAGGAACCGTTGCTTCTGCTCGTCAATCGTGGTGGGAACACGATGTACGTGGTTGTCGAATCGCACTAGGGGCTTTGCTCGGGGGGGGAGAGCGTAGCGGGGCAGGCGCTTTCGCCTGCCCCTTTCCATTTGAATTTCGCCGCTTTTATCGGATCAGGTTCTTCCGCACCGCGTACAATATCAGCTCCGGCACGGAGTGCAGGCCCAGCTTCTTCAGAATGTTCGAGCGGTGCGTCTCCACGGTGTACAGGCTCAGGTTCAGAAGGTTCGCGACATCCTTGTTGGAACGCCCCTCCGCCAGCAACTGCAGGATCTCGCGTTCGCGCGGGCTGAGCAGCTCGTAGCTGTCTTCCTCGCCTTTCTCCTGCAACTGCCGCACGTAGTCTTCGAGCAGCATCTTGCTGACCGCCGGACTGAAGTACGAGCGCCCGTCGCACACGGCCCGGATCGCCGAGATCAGGTCCGCTTCCGCCGAGTCCTTCAGCAGGTACGCGCGCGCTCCGGCCTTCAGCGCGCGCAGCACGTAGCTCTCGTCGAAATGCATGCTCAGGATCACCACCGGGATTTCGGGCCGCTTCGCCGCGATCTGCCGCGTCGCCTCGATCCCGTTCAGTCTCGGCATCGCGATGTCCATCACCACGACGTCGGGATTCTCCGATTCGGCCAACTCCACCGTTCGCGCGCCGTCCCCGGCCTCGCCGGCCACCTCAAGGTCCGGCTGGCGCTCCAGCAACGAACGCAGCCCAGCCCTCATCACCGTGTGATCGTCCGCCAGCAGAATACGAATCTTGCTCATGCACCGGCTCCCGATATGCGCGTCCCCCGGCCCGTCGGCAGTTCCGCGATCAGCAGCGTGCCCTGGCCCGGTCGCGATTGCACCTGGAACATGCCGCCCAGGTTCTTCGCCCGCTCTTCCATTCCGATCAGCCCCAGCCCGCGCACGTGCGCCGTGTCGAAGCCTCTGCCGTCGTCCTGGACCGACAGCTCGATCCGGCCGTTGTCTTCGATCACGCGAACCTTCACCGAACGTGCCGCGGCATGCCGCGCCACGTTTTCGAGCGCCTCCTGCACGATGCGGTATACGCAGGTCTTGTGCTCGTCGGAGAGATCGTCGGAAACGCCGCGCGCCAGCACCTGCACCTTCATCTTCGTGCGCCGCGACACTTCCCGGGCCTGCCAGTGCAGCGCCGGCACCAGCCCGAAATCGTCCAGCATCGACGGCCGCAGCAGCAGCGACATGTTGCGCACTTCCTTCACGCACCGCTCCGCAAGCGCCCGCGACGTGCCGATCAGCCGCCCCGCCTCGCCGCCCGCCGGTACGGCCGCGGCAAGCTGCCCGAGATCGAGCAGCAGCGCGTTTAGGGACTGGCCGATCTCGTCGTGCAGCTCGCGCGCGATCGAACGCCGCTCGTCTTCCTGCGCTTCCACCAGCCGCGCCGACAGCCGCTTCAGTTCCTCCTGCGCGCGCCGCGCCTCCTCGTACCGGCGCTGCGCTTCCGAATCCAGCCGCAGCGTGTGCCGGATGCTCGCGCCTGCCAGGACAATGCCCGCCACCAGCGCCAGGCCCAGGATCCCGGCGATCCGCAAACGCAATCCGTCGAACAGGCTCTCGGTCTCCGCCCGGCCGCTCACCAGCCCCCGCTCGTTCACCCTCGCCACCTCATCGGCGATCTCCAGCAACTGCTTGCGCCGCGGCAGCACTTCCGTGTCCAGAAACCTGCGCCCCGCCGCGCGCCGTTCCCCGGGTTTCCACTGAAATACCGGATCGAGCGTGTTCCAGTACCCCGCCATCGCGGTCCTCAGGTGCATCACCGAAGTCCGCGCCTCCTCCGGCAGCGCCGCGGCATACGAGCTCAGCTCCCCGTCGATGCTCACCCGCAGCGCCTGCAATTGATCGAGCGTCGCCTGCGCTGCCTCCGGGTCTCGCTCCAGGATGTGATCCCGAACCAGGGTGCCCAAAAGATATACGGACGACCGGATCTCGTCGAGCGCGTGCTGCCGCCCGATGTAGCTCGCCGTAATTCGCGCGTTCTCCGCCTGGATGCGGCCCAGCGCGTAGATCGAATCCGCGCCGGCCAGCGCCATTAACGCCAGCACCCCCCCGAATCCCACGAAAAGCGCCAGCTTCGTTCCCAGCCTCGCCCGCAAGCGCGCCCAGACCTGCCCGGCTTTCATGTGACCGCGCGCCTCCGCCGGACGCTCCGCGCCCGCGCCACCGCATGCGCATTCGTCAGCGTGCGCTTCAATTCCTCCGCGCCGAACGGCTTCTGGACCACTTCATACGCCGCGTCCGCCCAGGACTCGCTCCAGTCCGCCACCGCCAGGACCAGTTCCGTTCCCGGATGCACTCTCGCCAGCATGTCCTGCGCCTCGCTCCATGCCGCGCCCGCATCGGCCAGCAGCACCTTCGCCCCCGAGACGAGCAGCATGAAGTCCGCCTGTTCGAGCGTCCGCGCGTGGTGGATCCGGATGCCCGATGCCGAAACCAGCCGCGCCACGGCCGCGACATCCGCGTGCGATGACGTAAGGAACACGCACTCAATCCATGTGGCGGCGCGATCGGCCGCCTCACTCGCCCCTTCCAGCATTGCGCCTCCTCTGGTTCCCGACGAGTCTCTGAATGTTCACCGGGTTTGTCTCCATAATAAGAGCAAGCGGAGGGCCGCAACCATACTGCCGGGCCGGTATCGCCGGATGCGGGCGCCCCTTCAGAACGTCCAAACGTTCCCGCCTATAATGTTTTGGATAACCTGATGCTTCGATTATTGGCGCGCCTGATTTTCCGGCTGTGGTTTCGCGTTCGCGTTCGCGGCGCGCTCGAGCCCCATGACCGGCTGCTGCTGGTGTCGAACCATCAGTCGCTGCTCGATGGATTGCTGCTCGGCGCCTTTCTCCCCCTCCAGCCCGTCTGGGTGCTCAACCGGCAGATCGCCCGGCATTGGTGGGTGCGCTTCCCGATGCGCTTCGTCCCCCACCTCGTTGTCGATTCCGCCCATCCCCTCGCGATGAAGTCCGTCATCGCCCTCGTCGAGGCCGGCCGTCCGGTGCTCATCTTCCCCGAAGGCCGCGTCACCACGACCGGCTCGATGATGAAGATCTACGAGGGCCCGGCATTCGTCGCCACGCGCACGCGCGCCACCGTCGTCCCCATTCACATCGACGGCGCCGTGTTTTCGATCTTCAGCAGGATGACGGGCGATTTCCCGCGTAAGTGGTTCCCGCGCATCACGGTCACGATCCATCCGCCCCAGACGATATCGACGCCCGAAGGCCTGCCCTCGCGCGCCCGGCACCGCATGGGCGCGGACGCGCTCCGCAAGCTCATGCAGCGCGCCGATTTCGAATCGCGCGAGCGCACCGCTCTCTTTCCCGCCCTGCTCGACGCGATGGCCACCTACGGCCGCCGCCGCCGGATCATCGAGGACTCGCGCGAGCAGCGCATGACCTACGCCGGGCTGGTAAAGGCAAGCCTCGCCCTCGGCCGCATCGTCTCGAAAGCCGTGCCCGAAGGCGGAACCGCGGCCGTGCTCCTGCCCAACATCAACACAACGGTCGCGCTGCTGTTCGGCATGCTCGCCATGCGCCGCGTGCCGGCCATGCTCAACTACACCTCCGGCTTCCAGGCCATGCAGGCCGCCTGCCGCGCCGCGGGCGCCCGCGTCGTCATCACCTCGCGCGCCTTCCTCGAAAAGGCCCGCCTCACCGAGGCGCCCGAGCGCTTTGAGGGCCTTCGCCTGCTCTACCTCGAGGATCTTCGCGCTTCCTTCGGCTTGCTCGACAAGCTCTGGCTCGCAGCCTGGGCCGTGTGGTTCCCCCGCCGCGCCGCGCGCCCCGTGCGTCCCGAGGATCCCGCGGTCGTCATCTTTACCTCCGGCTCCGAGGGCCGGCCCAAAGGCGTCGCCCTCAGCCACGACAACATCCTCTCCAATCTCGCCCAGTGCTGCTCGGTCATCGAGTTCGCGCCCAAAGACCGCCTCATGGCTGTGCTGCCGTTGTTCCATGCCTTCGGCCTCACCATCGGCATCTTCCTTCCGCTCATGCGCGGCTCGCGCGTCTTCCTCTACACTTCCCCGCTGCACTACCGCATCGTCCCTGAGCTCACTTACGACCGCGATTGCACCGTCCTGTTCGCCTCCAGCACCTTCCTTGGCAATTACGCCAAGTACGCCAATCCGTTTGATTTTCAAGCCGTGCGGCTGGTCGTCGCCGGAGCCGAAAAGCTGTCCGAGGATGTGCGCAAGCTCTACATGGATAAGTTCGGCATCCGCATTCTCGAAGGCTACGGCGTCACCGAGACATCCCCCGTCGTCTCCGTCAACACGCCCATGGCGTACAAGGCCGGAACCGTCGGTGAGTTGTTCCCTGGAATGGAGTGCCGCCTGGAACCCGTGCCCGGCATTGAGGAAGGTGGGCTGCTTCACCTGCGCGGGCCCAACGTCATGCTCGGCTACATGCTCGAACAGCAGCCGGGCGTCATCCAGCCCGTCCGGTCCTCCTTCGGCGAGCGCTGGTACAACACCGGCGACGTCGCTTCCATCGATTCGAACGGCTTCATCCGCATCCTCGGTCGCGTCAAGCGCTTTGCCAAGGTCGCGGGCGAGATGGTCCCGCTCGACCTGGCCGAGCGCCTCGCCTATATCGCGTCGCCTCACGCGGAGCACGCTGCGGTCGCCGTTCCCGAAAGCGGGCGCGGCGAACTTCTTCTGCTCTTCACCGAAGACAAGGACCTGCGCCGCGAGCGGCTCCTCGAGGCCGCCCGTCAGATCGGCGCGCCCGAGCTCGCCGTCGCCCGCCACATCATCCACCTCGAAGAAATTCCCGCGCTCGGCAGCGGCAAGAAGGACTACGTGACGCTGAATCGCATGGCTCGCGAGCCGAAATCCCAGCCGGCCCCGCAGTAGCACAATGGACGCGCGGCGCAGAGAGCAGACCGGCTGGTATTTCTACGACTTCGCTAACTCCGCTTTCTCCACCACCGTAGTCACCCTCTTCCTCGGTCCGTATCTTACCCGTCTCGCTCAGGCCGGCCAGAAGCCGGATGGCTATATCTACCCGCTCGGCATCCCGGTCGATCCGCGTTCTTACTGGGCTTACCTCGTAGCCGTCTCGGTCGCATCGCAGGTCGTCTTTCTTCCTCTCATTGGCGCGCTCGCCGATTACAGCCGAAATAGGAAGCGGTTACTCGCTCTATTCGCTTATATCGGAGCCGCTTCAACCGTCGCCATGTACGCCCTGAAAGGAGCCGCCTGGCTGTTCGGTGGAGTGTTGTTTCTAATTGCCAATCTCGCCCTCGGCGCCTCCGTCGTCGTCTACAACTCCTTCCTGCCCGACATAGCTACCGAAGCGGAGCGCGATGCCGTCTCTTCCAAGGGCTGGGGAATCGGCTATCTCGGCGGCGGCGCGCTCCTCGGGCTGAATCTGCTCCTCTTTTTTAACGCCGGCCGTTTCGGCCTGACGCAGGCCGAAACCGTCCGCATCAGCTTCGCCTCCGCGGGGCTGTGGTGGGCCGTGTTCACCATCATCCCGCTGGCGGCCCTCCGCAACCGCCCGCCGATCCGGCAACCCTCTCCTTCCAAGGACATCCTGCGCACCGGATTTATCCAGTTATGGCGCACCCTGCGCGACCTGCGCCAGTATCCTCAAACCGTCGTCTTTCTCATCGCGTATCTGCTTTATAGCGACGCCATTCAGACCGTAATCACTCTCTCGACCGAGTTCGGCAATCAGGCCCTCAAGATCCCCATGGCTTCCCTGACCTTGCTGATCCTGATGGTCCAATTCGTCGCCTTTTTCGGCGCCATCGCCTTCAACTGGATCGCCGCCGCGATCGGAGCAAAACGCGCCGTCATGTTCGCGCTGGTCCTCTGGACCGGCGTGCTTGTCGCGGTCTATGCGTTCGTCCGCACGGCTACGCAGTTCTTTGTGGTGGGAGCTGTGGTGGGACTGATTATGGGCGGCAGCCAGGCCTTGAGCCGGTCGCTCTATTCGCTGATGATTCCGAAAAGTAAGAAAGCCGAGTATTTTGGACTCTACGAGATCACCGACAAGGGAACCAGTTGGATTACCCCGCTCCTGTTCGGACTTACTCTGCAATTCACCGGAAGTTTCCGCCTGGCAATCCTATCGCTCGTCGTCTTCTTTATCGCCGGCCTCGCCTTTCTCGCCCGCGTCGATGTTCGCCGCGCCATTCGCCAGGCCGGCAACGAGTGATCTCACACAAAAATCCGGTGCATCGCGCTCTGGACCTCGGGATTCCGGTGGAACCAGCGCCACACCCGGCCCGTGCGCAGATTCTCGGCGCTGAGCAGCGTGATGCCCACATCGATCCCGATGACGTCCGTATCGGTCCACCCGCCCGGTTGGAACGCATCCACGAAGCCGTACCGCTTATAGATGCGATCGCCGAATTTTCGACGCATCGTCATCAGAGCAGGCAGGCACACCTCCGGGGCCAGCATCAGCGATCCACCCGCGGCGCAGGGCACGACAGTTCCATCGATCCCTGCCGTTGCCGGCGGGCCGCCCCAGGCTACATAGCCGTTCACGCTGTCCGAAGCCGTGATGCCCCAGACATTCTCCTCGTAATCGGGGAATCGTTCGCGTAAATCCAGGCAGAACTGCCGGTGCGCCAGCGTCGCCGTCACCGAGTTCTCGAACCAGTCGGTCCCGGGCGCCCTCCGTTCACAATGCCCGCGATAATCGATCCACGCCTGCGAGTACTGATGGACGAAAAGCGACGGCGCGCCGCTGATGTACTCGTAGCCGTGATAGGAGATTTTCGGCCGCCGCCATGCGTACCAGGAATCAATCGGGAGCGGATTCGTAGGTGAGGCAATACCGAGCAGGTACAGGATGCCCAGCTCGCAGTTGTGATCCCAGCGGCTCTTGATGAACCCGATCTCCGGGAGCCAGCCCATCGAGAGCAGTTGCGGATAGTCGTCCAGCATCCAGTGGAAATCGATGCGGTTCCACACCGCGCACGCCAGCCTGCTGATCTCTGCATCGCCGGAGAAGTAGCCGCGAACGGTCAACATCCCGGCGAGCAGCAGGATCGTATCGATCGATGAGATTTCCGATCCGCACCGCCGTTCCCCCGTGCGCGCATCGACGAAATGGTAGAACCACCCATGTTCGTGAACCGATTTTTCGGCATAGAACCGCAAGGTGGCGAGAGCACGCCCGCGCGCCTGCTCGCGCGTGATCCACCCCCGCTCGGCGGCAATGCAAAGCGCCGTGAGCCCAAAGCCGGTCGCCGCGATCGATGCCACCGTCCGCGCGTCGGGCGCCGCGCTATCCGCAAGCGCGCGGTCTCTGACCAAACCCGTCGTCGGATCCGCCTGCTCCCAGAAAAACCGGAACGAGCGCCGCGACAGGTCCTCCAGGAACTCGTCCTGATCTCCACTGAGCCGGCCTGGCTCCCCCAGCATGACAGCGGGAACGCCGGCCAAAAACGCGCGGCGAGACAACGTGATCACGGCTTTACTTGGATCAGAGCGAGCGCCTTGTCCTGCAGCTTCAATCGCAGCGACGACCCTCGCACCTCCACCGCCTCGGCCTGCGGCAATTTCCCGGCCTCGCCCAGCCGGACCAGTTGCTCGCGCGTCGGATACGCCGGGCTGCCCATCGACTTCCACACACCCAGCGCCGAGCCGTGTTCCGCATCCAGCCGCTCGATTCGTGCCGCAGCCCCGTCCCGCACGCCATCGAGCTTCAACACGATCTCCCGCGCCGCGCCTGTCTCATCCGGGTCCGAATAGTTCCACACCGCGATCGCCAGCGACCCATCCTCCCGCCGCGTCGCCAGCGCCGATTCCGACCTCACCGGCAGCCGCCGGTCGCCCAGTTCGTGCAGCATCCGGAACGCATTGAACGATGCTTTCGGAATCCCTCCGGCGGCGATCAACCCGAAGCCGCCGTAGAACGGAGTCTTCACCACGCCCTGCTCTTCGAACACGTCCGAAAATGTCCAGTACGACATCGTCGCCGCCATGCCGTCGCACTCGCGGATATTGTTCGCCAGCCACGGCCCCATGAACGCCGAATCGGTCACATCCTGTTCGTTCTTGTACGACGCGTTGTACTCGGTCCAGTGAATCGGCAGCTCCGGCATCCCCGAACTCTTCACCTCGTCATGGACCTTCTTCACCGCCCGCGCCACCATGTCCCGCCGCCCGATCCGTTCGTGCGTCCCGAACACGTCCTCGGCGGTGTCATTGGCGTAGATGTGGCTGGAGATGAAATCGAGCGGCGCCTTTTCGCGCGCGCACCACGCGATGAACGGCCCGATCCACGCCGCCTGCGCCGTCGCCGGTCCGCCCACGCGCAGCCGCGGGTTCACGCGCTTCAGCGCTTCGGCGGTAGTGCGATACAGGCGAAAGTACGTCTCCTGCTTCGGAACGCCCGTCCAGAACTCGATGTTCGGCTCGTTCCACACCTCGAAGTACCACTGCGCCACTTCGTCGATTCCGTATCGCTCCACCAGATGGCGCGCGAAATTTTCGATGAGACCGCCCCACTTGCCGTAATCGCGCGGAGGCGCGGGCAGAGGCTTATACCAGAACGCATGCGGAACCTGCGATGAAGCCAGCGCCGACGGCATGAAGCTCAATTCCACAAACGGCCGGACGTGATTCGCCAGCAGGCCGTCGTAGATCTGGTCCACATACGACCAGTTGTACACCGGCCTCCCTTCCCGATCCTCCGAATACACGCCGTTCTCGTCGTCGAAGATGCCATGAAACCGCACGTACTCAAGCCCGATATCCCGCTTCATCGCCCGCAGATCGTCGCGGTAGCTCTCGCGCAGCGAAAGCACGGCCCGGCCCGATCCGAACACCTGCTCCCAAAAATGAGGGAACGGCCGCCCCGCCTGAGTCGTGTCGATATCGATCGTTTCCTGCGCCACCACGCCACCTGCGCTCTGCGCCGCATGCACCGCACCTTCGTCAACCGGCAGCGCCGCGCCTCTCGCGCCGCCGCCGGCCACCGCAACTGCATCGCCCACGCCGATGCCGCCAAGCGTCACAAGTGCTGCCAGTATCGAACTTCCTTTGCTCACGGAAATCTGCTGCTCTTACTCTTTGCTGTGGTGGCGCTGCCGGAGGTTGAACTTCTTCAATGCGTGCTGGTGCTGCCGTAAACCTTAAACTCTGCATTTTCGCCGAAAACCGGCTTCTTCGGCAACCCGGCCTCTATCCCTGTGAAGATGCTCCAAAATAATGTCACCCCCGAACTGCAACGAAATTCTGTCACCCGGGCGACCTGTTTCTCCTCGAGATCCGGAGTAGCAGAGTGGAAACTCGTCTTAATTTTCGTTAATGACCGATGCTACCATTTGAAGGAAATGAGTTTCAAAAAATCTGCCGCGCTGATCATTATGGCCGCCGCGGGCGCATGGGGGCAGGGCGCCGCCAGGGCCGTCCTCCACGATGCGCAGGGGCGCGAAGTGGGAACCGCGACGTTCCATCCCGCGCGGAACGGCGTGCGCATCGTCGTCTCCGCGCACAACCTGCCGCCCGGCGAGCACGCGATGCACATCCACGAAGCCGGCAAGTGTGAAGGACCGGACTTCAAGACCGCGGGCGCGCACTTTAATCCCACTGGGAAACAGCACGGAATGAAGAATCCGAAGGGGCCGCACGCCGGCGATCTCGACAACCTCATGGTGAAGCCGGACGGAACGGCGCGCGCAGCGATGACCGCCGCGGGCCTGACGCTCGGCGAGGGTCCGAATTCGCTGTTCCGCGAAGGCGGCACGTCGCTCGTCATCCACGCCGCGGCCGACGACATGAAGACCGACCCGGCCGGCAACGCGGGCGCGCGCATCGCCTGCGGAGTGATCGCGCCATGAACGCTGCGGCGGACGTCGTCATCCTCGGAGCCGGGGGCGGCGGTTATCCCGCCGCGTTTTTCCTGGCCAGGGCGGGGCTGCGCGTGGTGATGGCGGATCCGTTGGGCAACCTCGGCGGCAACTGCCTTTACGAAGGCTGCGTGCCCTCGAAAGCCGTGCGCGAGGCGAGCCTGATCCGCGCCACGGCCGGCAAATACGCCCTCTTCGGCCTGCGCGGCGAAAAGCCCGGAATGGAATGGAAAGGCGTGCTCGCCCACAAGGACCGCGTGCAGCAGATCCGCTACAGCCAGCACGCCGAGGAGATCCGCCGGTCGGGCGTTGTCTTCCACAAAGGCCGCGGGCGCATCCTGGATGGCCGCCGCGTGGAGATCGAGGCCGAGGACGGCACGCACCGCTACGATTTCCGCGACCTGATGATCGCGACCGGCTCGCGCCCGCACATGCTGCCGATCCCCGGCCGCGAGCTGGCCATCACCTCGCACGACCTGTTCCGCCTCGGCGCGGACCTGCCGTTTCCGGCCAGGCCGGTGATCGTCGGCGGCGGCTACATCGGTGTCGAGGCCGCTTCGATGCTGAACAACCTCGGCGCCGAGCCGGCCGTTCTGGAGTACACGGATCAACTCCTGCCCGGCTTCGATCGCGAGCTTGCCGAGGCGCTTCACGCGGGCCTGAAGCGGCGCGTCCGGATCGAGTTGAACGCGCAAGTCACTTCGCTCGAAATGAGCGGTGCCGGCCTGCTGGTCCGGTACCTCCAGCATGGCGCGGAGCGCTCCGTGAGCGGCGACGCGGTGCTGATGGCGACGGGCAGGCAGCCGGTGCTCCCCGAAGGCATCGAAAACCTGGGGCTCTCCTCACGCGGCCCGCTGGCCGCCAACGACCGCCTTCAGACCGCCGATCCGCACGTCTACGCGCCCGGCGACGTGAACGGGCGCAGCATGCTGTTCCACTCGGCCGTCCGCCAGAGCCTGATCGCCGCCCACAACATCGTCGCGGGTGGCCAGCCTGCGGACCGCATGGACTTCGAGAGCGTGCCCTTCACCGTCTTCACCGAGCCCGAACTCGCGCATGTCGGGCTGACTGAGGCCGAGGCCCGCTCACGGTACGGCGCGGTCGAGGTCGCGCGCTACGATTACGCCACTGACTCCCGCGCGCAGATCTTCGACGAGATGGAGGGCTTCATCAAGCTGATCTTCACCGGCGGCGCCGGCCGCCTTGTGGGCGCTCAGATCGCCGGGATCGAAGCCGCGCAGCTCATCGCGCCGCTCGCCGTCGCGGTCAGCCGGGGACTCGGAGCCGCCGATCTGGCCGAGGCGGTTTTCCCCCACCCCATGATCTCCGAGGGCATCAACAAGGCGGCGCGCAGCTTCAGGCCGTAGCGGGCAGGCTCAGCGCCCTATCGGCGAGCCGGCGCCCCCTCGATCCAACTGCCGGTGCCGCGAAGCGCACCCGCGCTTTTGTCCGGCGCGCGTGGAGGAAACCCGCCCGCCCAGGCGTGCCCCGAGTGGGCCCCGGTCTCTATCCCTGAAACAGGCTGCGCCGCGCCCCCGCCTTCAGCGGCGCCTCGTACCCGATCAGGCAGAACTGATCAAGTGCGAACAGCACCGTCGATTCCATCGCCGCCGCACGGCTCAGCATCGCTTCCTTCTCCCAAGGCGTCGTGTAGTCCCCAATCCCCACCAGGTGCGCGCTCGCGTGCGCCGCAAACCCGCGCCCGCCCGGAAACAGAATCGCCTCCCTGCACTTGTCCAGGTCCCGCGCGTACGTGAACCCGAAATTCTCCGTCTTCAGGCAGTCCAGCTTCTCCGGCGTCCACTCAGCCGCCGCATAATTCACCGCGCGGTTCAATTCCGTCTCGTTCACATCCAGCGGATACAGCACCTCGAATCGGCACCCCGGCACGGCCTCTCGCACATATTCCATCACCGCGCTCGTGAATTGACCGATCAGCGTCGGCAGAAACGCCGCCTCGTCCGGGTAATCCGCAACCGCCGCCGTGTTCTCCCTGATCGTCGCCATCTCCCGCCCGTACGCCGCCTGAAACGCGCTCTTCGTGTACGCATCGTAGAACGGCATGCCGGACCGCCCTTCGCGGAAATACCACCACTGCACCTCGCCGAACTGCAGATACGCCCCGATCCCGCTCTCCTCCATCAACCCCGCCATCTCGCGGTACACCTGCTTCCAGAACGCCGTGCTCTCGGGCGAAAAATTCGTCTGCACCGCCGGAGTCGGCAGCAGCACCGGATCGCCCGCAGGACACCGCTGCGCGATCCCCGCCGCCTCCGATGGATCTCCGTGTTGCAGCTCCATGCTGAACGCCGCCGTCGCTTCGATGCCCTTCGCCCTCAGCGCTCCAAAGAAGCTGCGGCTCCAGTCCCGCGCCGCGCGATTCAACCTTGGACTCGCCGCCACGTCCGTCCGCCAGTCCCCATCCGTGCCGCCGCTCAACGCCGGCCCGCTCACCCGCGCGTAGTAGTCCCCTGCCTCCGGCGTCGCGCTCACCGTGATCTGATTCCCCTCGTTTCCCATCGCCCGCGCGAAAATCGTCAGCACGTTCCCCTGCGCTTCGGCCCGGATCGACGTGTACCCGCGGTTCATCTCCTCCTCAAACCACTTCGCCACCGTCTCCGCCGTGTCCCCGATGCAGTGCACGTGCGTCAGCACGAGCGTGTCCAGCGGATTGTCGATGCGTCCGATCGTGATCGTGGTCCTCCCGTCGATGAACGGCGGATTCCCCACGAACTCCACCGTCGCCGACGCGTATTGATGCCCCGCGCGGATCAGCTCGTAAAACCACATCGCGCCCGCGTAATGGTTCGCTCTCCCCCGGAATCCCAGCGACGAGATCATCCACGCCGTCCGCTCCGGAGCCAGGCAGATCGAATGGTCGGTGTCCCAGTCCGTCGCCAGCGTCGACCCCGGGTCTCCCGCGATCACAGGAAGCTCCGTCGCCGGAACCGCAATCTCCAAAAAGTCGAAGTAGAAGTACTTACCGTCCGGTCCCGTCGCGCTGGCAGTCACCGTGTGCTCGCCCGGCTCGTACTCGCCCAGAGGGATCCGAACCAGCACATCCTCCAGCGGCACTGCCAGGTTGAACGGAACCGCCGCGCCTCCGTCCACGCTGGCCGAAACCCACCCGCCCGCGTCCACCTTCCGCGTCCCCAGATATAACAAGTGCCGCCCGGTTGCCCGGTAACTTACTCTTAACCCTGCACTGTCCGAAGTCGTGTACCGGATCGACCCGCCCGAGTAGTTTCCTCGCTCCGCCTGCCATGCGCCCGTGTACTGCACGGCAGGATCATCGTCCTCAATCCGCCGGCTCCCCGGCCCTGCCACGAGGTATCCCCGGTTTGTTCCACTTACCTGCCAGTTACTCACGACTACTTGAAATTCCGACCTCTGGAATTCCCCGCGCTGAAACTCGGCCGCATAAGTCCACCGCATCTTCCGGACGGCGCTCATGTCCACCCGCTGGCCGTTCTCGTCTGTCAGCGCATCGAAGTCCAGGTGAACCCGCCACTTCACCGGCGAAGCCCCTCCGCTGAAGTATTGCCACCACGGAGCCCATGACTCCGTCCGCGCCCCGGACACAAACCCATACGCGCCGACCCGGTTCCAGTCCGCCCCCGCCGCTTTCGCTGTCAGCCGCAACCGCGCGCCCGACCCCTCCGCCGCCACGCCCGTTCCCGCCGCATTGATGATTCCCGCAAGCGCCGCCACCGCCGTTTCCAGGCTATCGGCCGCAGTTACCTGATAATTGTACTGCTCCGTAAGCCAGGCCACCCCAATGTAATCGCCCGCGGTAATCGCGCCCAGTAACTCGAACTCCACAAACGCCGCGACATACTCTCCTTCGACCGGAACCGCATACCGGATCAGCGGGATCATATCCGGCAACTCCTGTCCTTCCCGCCACACTCGCAGCCGCGACCACTTCACCGAATCGAACAGGTCCGAATCCATCGGAATGCAACCCGTCCGCACCTCGTCGTATGTAAGTTCCAGCCCGCTTAGATCGCCGTCGGGTAAGTTCCGGAATGCCGGGTGCTCAAACACGTTGTCCCGGTTCCACTCGATTACCGCCCAGTCGAATTGTTGCCGCCAGCTCCCCGATACCGTGAACCCCGTCGCGCTCGTCTCGCTCAGCGCCGCCACGGCCGATGGCCGTTGAAAATAGCACTGCAAATCACGGTCCGGGCGCAGCTTCTCCAGTGTCTCCCCCATCGCCGCCTCACAACCGGACCGTCACCGTCAGGTCCCTCCCCGGCAGCGAATCCGCGGTCTGCCCGACTCCCGTGATGTCCAGGTTCAGCACCGAGTTCGCCTTCAATGGAGGCAGACCGAATCCGTTCACCACGTTCGACATCGTCGCCCCCGCCGGAATCGTCAGCCGGCAATACACATCCGCGTCCTGCCGGATCGTCAACTCCACCGGCGACACCGTCGGCGCCTCCCGCACCATCGCCGAGATGTCCCGCACCGAGTGCGTCTCCTGCACTATCAGCATCGGCGCTGCGTTCGTCTGTATTGCCAGGAATCCTTCCACCTGGATCGTGAACTGCCCTCCCGCCAGCGTCCGCAGCCCCGAATCCTGCGTCCCCGTATAGCAATTCACGGCCGTCGCGCTGTTCCCCTTCACATTCGTTACGAAAAACTCCGCGGCCGCAATCCTCACGTTCGGCAGCGTTATCGGGTACAGGAAATCCCCGCTCGCCGGGCTGCCGAAGAAGTCCGGCGTAAACGGAATCACGAATACCTTCTGCTCCAGCACGTACACCGCGCTGCCCGCTTGGTGGCCCGCCGCCGTGCTCCCCATCGCGCCCCGCTCCACGCGATACCGCGCGCCGCCGTCCAGCACTTCCGTTACCTTCAAAATCTCGTCCTCGATCTGGATCAACCCGCCGGCCACCGCCGTTCCCCCGCTCGCCGGCGCAACGAACTCGTCCGTCTCCGCCACGTCCGCACTCAACACCGTTCCGCACGGCGCCTTCAACTCGTCCCAGTAATGAACTGTCAGCGTCCCCGACGAAATCGTCCGCGTATTCGTCAGGTCCCTGAACCCAATCGCACCCAGATCGACGCCCCCGCGACCCCGCGCCGTGAACCCGAACCCCGGCATCGGCGGCACATCCGCGTCCGCCGGGGCGCCCGACCCGTTGATCCGCCACCGCGTCACCGGAGAAAGCTCGAACCCGCTCTCCCGGTCGTGCGCGTTCGCCGCCCGCCCCGACACATGCACCGTCGTGCCCACCCGGTTCGGCACCTCGAACTCAACCGGGCTGCTGCTCGCCATCGCCCCGAAGTGCCAGCCCGACTCCGCGATCACGAACCGACTCGTCGCGTCCGGTTCCGTTGCCCACGCCCCTTCCACTGTCACCGTCGTTGCATCGTTCGACGCCACCACGCGCTCCTGCCCCGCGCCCTTGCCCTTCGTGATCCGCACCACCATACCGCGATACCCGTCCGCATTCATGCTCAGTCCGGAGTTCCCGACCGTGCTCGCCGAATGCACCGTGGCCTCGCACTCCGGCTGCAGTTCCACCCGCCAGTAGAAATTCGCGTGATCGTAGTTTTCATCCGGGGGCGGCACTAACTCGCTCGCGAGCCCCGTGTCCGTGAACTCCGCAGCGACTGCCTGCCCCGCCGCGATCCGCAGCAGCTTGCTCGGACTCGTCCCCCGGTACACGGCGAACTCAACCGTCTCTTTGCTGAAGCTCAGCCCCTGGATCGTCACCCTGTTCGTGTTCGTGCCCGCGGGAATCGCCGCCCTTACGACGAACGACAGCGCGCTTTCCCCGCCCTCCGCGTCCATCCCGCTCACCGCATAGTACAGCGTCTGGTCGCCTGCCAGCGTTCCCCCCGTCCCCTCGATCCGCGCCGCCAGACTCAGCATCGGAATACTTGCCCGCCCCGCCGCCGCCCGGCGCGGCGCCACGAACCCGGCCTCCAGAGTTACCTGCGAGCTCCCATCGGTTCCCTCCGCGCTGCGCTCCACGATCCCGTACTGCTCCACGCCGTCCGTATCCAGCACGTTCCCGGTCAGCGGCCGCGGCAGCCCAACCTCCGACGCCTGCTGCCGTCCGCTTCCCGAATTGCTTGCATCCGCGCTGTCCGTATACCACGAATCATCGTGAATCTGCGCCGTCACGACGCTCGTCCTGCAATTCAGCCCCGGAGCCAGCCGGACGATACGGAACGGCTGCCGCTCGAAACCCTCTTTTAAGTAAGTGACCGTAATCAAATCGCCTGGCCGCAGCGTAACACCCCTCACGCTCGTCTCGAACTCCACAAATGTATTCCCGGTGATTGCTTTATCGAGCTGAAACTTCAATATCCTCGCCGCTTGATCGAAATTCGGCAAGCCCAGCACCGGAGCCGACATACTTACTTCCTGCCCCGCCCTCAGAACATCGTCCACGTCCGTCAGCGTCAGGCTGTCCTGCTGGTATTCGTTGAACGCATCCTGGAACTCGACGCTCAGCCGGTTCGGTGTCTCCGCCGTGCTTCGCGACCATAGCCGGATCGATGGCTCCCCGCTCTCCCGCCGCAAAATCCCCGAAAACCCGCTCGATCCATCGCCGAATTCGTAAGCCGGCCAACCGCCATCGAGCGGAGTCGTGCTGTTGCTTCCCGCCGCCTTCACCGGCTGCTCCAGCGCCAGCGTATTCTCCGCGCGTAACTGTAGCTGCCCTCCCGGACTATAAGTAAGATACAAACGCGCCCCGTTCCTGATTCCTCGAATTACATCCGCCGCGCTTCGTCGTTTCAGCAGCGCCAGGTTACACTGAAACCGCGGAATCGAGATCGCATTGCCGTGTAAGTCCACCGCCGGGATCTCTTCCCCGCAGTATTCCGCCGCCTGCCCGAAACTGGCTACATCCACGTCTTCCAGCCGCCATCCGCACCGCCGCAGGATATCGAGCAGCACCCAGGCCGGATTATTGGTAAAGCTCTGTCCTTTGTACTTCCCATCGCTCCCGTACTGGTCCAGCTTCAGCCCTTCCAGCAGAACCTGAACATCCGGCAAGTTGCGTCCGTCATTGATGCGGTTCGGCACCACCACTGAAAGCACCGCCATGCTTCCGTACGGATCTCCCAGCGGCTCCCCCGACGATGTCACGTAGTCCGGATTGAAAGCACCAGTCCGTCCACCCGGCGTAATCACGCTGAACCAGCCCGTCGCCGTCATGTCCGCGCCCGCCCGGCCCAGCGGAATCTCGATGTCGTTCACCAGCACTTTCAGAACGCCCTCGATCTCCCCCATCCCCAGCAGCACTTCCATCCGCGTCAGGTTCCCATCGTTTTTCGAGAACACGATCAACGGTGCATACCACGCCGTCCCGTACACCAGCGGAACGAAGTCGTTGTATCGCGCTTCGTTCTCCACCGCGCTCGAAACATGCCGCCCCTTCTCTCCATAGCTCCGCACCACCGTGCTCGGCGGCACAAACTCGATCCCCCCGAACCTTCGTGTCGGATTTCTGCTGCCGTCTTCGGAGAACATCCCTCGCGCTTCGCACTGTTCCCGCGTCCCCATGCACCCTGCGAACGGAGCCGCGCCATCCATGTTCCCCGTGCCGCCCGCCTGGTCCGGCGAATATCCGCACCTGTAAAACGGCGAATACCTTTCCCTGCTCCCGCCCGTCACCGCCTCCGCGCGCTGCTCCGCGCTCGACGGAAACTTCCACGGGCACCGCCGCTCCACCCTCACATCCGGCAGAAGCACGCGCTGCAAATTCAGACTGTTCGTCACATTCAGCCGCAGCGTCGATTCCGTGATCTCCTCCGGCGCGTCCGCGACTCCGCGAAATAACACCGCGCCCTCCGACGCCGCCGTCCCGTTCTTCAGATCGAAGAACACGAACCGCACCGTCACCTTGGCGCCCTTCCACCCCGTCTGCCGTTCGATCTGCGAAAAATGCGAATCCGCGTTCGCCAGCGTTATTGAAATCCGCGCCAGCGCATCGATCCCGTCGTCCGAGCCCGACCGCATCTCGAACAGGTTGTGCCGCAGCACCCGCGCCTCGTACCGCGCCCCTTCGAACTCCACGCCGTGCGTGCTCCACCGCTCCACCGCCCCGGATACCAGCTCGCACTCGAACAGCAACAGCGGCGTCTCCGTCACCGCCCGCTCTTTCAATTCGTTGATCGTCGCCATCTTTCAGCCCGCCGTCCGAATCCGCACCCGCGCCGAATTGAGCCCCGGCCCGTCCGTATTCACCGTCAGCACGTCCTCCGCAAACCGCGCGTTCACATACACTCCCCCCGCCCCGCTCCGCTTGTACGCCGACGCCCCCGGCTGGGCCTCCACCTGCAGCCCGAATACGTCTACGGCCGCCCCTCCAGGCACGATCACGCCAAACTGCACTTCCTCCTCCGTCCCGCCCGGCTGAGCCGAATGCACGATCCGGCGCCACTCCGGCCCGATCGCGAATTCCTTGCTCGCCTTGGTCGCTCCCGCCTCCGCGAACAACGTCAGCCTCGCGCCCGCATCACAGCGCGCATAAGCGCTCACCGCGTATCGGAACGACGCCGGCGCAGGCAGCTCCTGCCAGATCGCACGCGCCTCCGCGCCCTGGTTCGTAATGCGCGTCGCCCCCGACCCGCCCAACGGATCCGCAATCCCCGCTGCCAGCCCCAGCCCCGCATCTTTCAACCAAACCGCCGCCCCCAGGTCCTCGCTCGACTTCAACAGGTTTGCGAACGGATCCACGAACGTGAACGTCTCCAGCCGCCCCTCGCACGCCTCGAACAGCTCCCGGATCGCTCCCCACTCCTGATCGGTCAGGCCGGCGTACGAAAGCTCCCATTCGATCTCGCCCGCCCCGCTGTCGGCGTACTTCACGATGCTCCCGTCCATCGCCTCGCTCCCGACCGTCCGGCGCCGCACGCGTCGCGTCCCCGGAAACTGCGCTATCTGCGGAAAGTAAGCCATCTCAACTCCTGTTCTCTCTCACCACCAGCGACGTCTTCGCGCGCGTCTCGCCCAGCATCTCCGCCTCAAATTCATCGCCCTCCAGACTGCAATCCGGATACTGCTTCCCGTCCCACGGATCCTCGAACGCAAACCTCCCGAACGCACCCTCCATCGACTCGAAAAACTCCTCCAGCGCCGCCAGCTCCGTCTCGTCCAGCAGCTCCAGCCGGATCACCCACCGCCGCGTCTCCGAGCCCCGCGCCCGATACCGCTGCTCCGCCCCGTCCAGAAACCGGAACACCTCCGTCGCATAACCAACCGTCCGAGTCGCCGGATACTGAACCACCGCCCCCGTCTTCAACCTAGGAAATGAACTCATCCCAATGTCTTCCTTTGCGTCTTTGCGTCCTTTGCGTCTTTGCGAGGTTCGACACTCACGCCTAAAGTAATAATTTCAAAGGGAGATGTTTTCTTTGTGTCTTTGTGGTCTTTGTGTCTTTGTGCGAAACTTACACCAGCCGCCTCTCACAACTCATTCACCACATCATTCAAAGCATGCGAATTCAGCATCGCTTCCCGCACCGCCCGCGCTATCTCTTCCCGGTGATCGA
>Ga0078972_1003653_pt1 | contig 45162 bp, 38 predicted proteins | sample YelNatPaOPGAMG01_FD_67568 | JGI IMG/M metagenome (GOLD analysis project Ga0078972, IMG submission 67568) | Hot spring thermophilic microbial communities from Obsidian Pool, Yellowstone National Park, USA - OP-RAMG-01 (SPADES assembly) (version 2) | ecosystem: Environmental > Aquatic > Thermal...
GGCGGGGCGGCGCCAGCCCGCCCCGCCGTCGCCCACAACAACCCGACCGGTTGCCCATCGCGCAAGGCGCGCGCCAGGTGACCGGCGCAGAAGACTTCGTCATCGTGGTGAGCGAGCAAGAACAGTGTTGGCCCTCGCGCTTTGCGATCGCCGTTTAAAGACGGCTGTCCGGGGGTTGCCCTCTCTGCCCTCTGAGTGCTCACGTGGTTCCCGGCTCCATCTGCGAACGGTGGCGCTCGGCGAAGTCGACCCTCGCTGGCATGGGCAGCTCACTCACGAGAGAGCGAGACGTACACGTCGCGAAGGTGTTCGAAGAGGGCCGGCCACGTGCGCGCTGAGGCCCAGCGTCGGGCTTGCTGGGCAAGGCGCGCGTGGAGGGCATCATCGTCGAGCAAACGCTCGATGGCAGCGGCGAAGCCACGCAGGTCGCCCGGAGCGACGACGAGGGCTGTCTCGTCGCGCACGGTGCTCTCGTCGACCCCCCTTCCTGCGGCGGCTACAGCGGGCAGCCCAGAGGCGGCCGCTTCAAGCAAGACTTGCCCGAACGTCTCAGCTCGCCCCGGAAAGACGAAGACATCGGCCGAAGCGAAGATGGCGGCTAGCTCTTCTCCAGCTTTGTAGCCCAAGAACCGCGCTGTGGGCGCCAAGCGGTGCATCTCCTCCCGGTAGGGGCCATCGCCGACTACGACGAGCTGCACATCGTCGCGTCGCTCCTGCAGGTTTCGCAGGACGCTGGCCAAGAAGTCGAGGCCCTTCTCTGGCGAGATGCGACCGACCCATAGCAGTACGCGCTTACCGCCGCCGAGCGACTGGTGGAGTTCCTCGCTACGGCGGGCGGGCGTGAAGAGCTCCGGATCGATGGCTTGCTCGAAGGGCTCGAAACGGGTGCGCACACTGTGTTCAAGCAGGTCTTCCTGCACCGAGCGGGAAGGGCTGAAGACGACGTCGCACTGCCCGTAAAACCAACGTACGTAGCTCCACAGCGTCTCCTGCAACAGGCGATCGCCGGTCAAGAAGAACCCCAGCCGGGGGACGTCAGTGTGATAGGTCGCCACGAGTGGCACTCCCAAAGCGCGGGCTAGCAAAACGGCGGCCATGCCGAGGGGGCCAGGCGTCGCGGCGTGGATTACCCGCACATCGGCCCGCTCGCACCAGCGCAGCATTTCCAGCACGGGCGGCGCGACCATGGGAAACTCATTGTAGATATCGAGAGAGAAGGTCTCCAGGTACGCGAAGACCTCACGTCCTGGCTCCGATCGATGCTCAGCCTCACATGTGACGAGGGTGAATGGCCATTCTCTCTCAACGGCGTAGCCCACCAAGGGGCGCAGCACAGAAGCGACTCCGTTTACCTCAGAGAACGTATCGCTGAACATGGCAACGTGCCGCATGCCCGGCGGCGCCGGCGGCGAAAGAATCCCTCGCTCACCTAGAAGGCGGCGAGCGCTCCGCGCTTGGGAACGCTGGCGGGCATGGTAGTTAGCCGCCAGAAGGTAGGGGGCGAGCAGGGCTTGCGCCTCGAGGATGACCTTGAAGGCCTCGCCGTGGCGCACCGCATCGTCGAGGCCGAGGTTCTTGAGGTAGCTCAAGCTCTCACGCATGGTGCGCTGCCAGATCGTATCGGCTAACTCAGCCAGCGTCTCGTGCTGCAGCCCGGCATCGAACAGGTTACCGTGAATCAGTGTGCGCGCCGTCTCGGAGACGGCGGCACGCACAAGCGACGGCGGCTTTCGGCCGAGCTTCAGGGGCGGCAGGGCTGCCACCGAGAGAGCGCGCCCAGCAAGCCAGCGACTCGGTCGCCGCTCCAGAAGCCCGAGCGGCAGGTCCGAGCGCAGAGCAGCTTTCATGAGCAGGCGAGCTGGCCAGTCGCGCCGCTCACTCTCTGGGCCTTTGAGCAGCAGGCTGAGCGTGGCGTGGGCCAAGCGAGAAGAGCTGCTATGGGCGCCGAACGTCGCACCGCCTCCGCGCATCAAGGCGGCCAGAGGGTCGTTGTCGGGGCCAAGGGCAATCTCCGTGTAGGCGGAGCCGACATCCAGGCCGCTGTGGTCGTCGGAGCCGCCGAAACCGTGCACGGCGCCGGCGGACGGCTCGCGAGCGTACTGCTGGGCGAGGCGTGGCAACAGTGGGGCGGAGGCCTCAAGGATGTCGGCAGTGAGTCGGTTTTCGTCGGCGCTGCAGCTACCGTTGTGCGACTCCCACAGGCTAAACAGCAGGAGGAGTTGCTCGAATTGATCGGGTCGCAGTCCGCCGGCGAGCAGCGAGATCGGGTGAGCGAGGCCGTGGGCAATACCCTGCTGGCGCAGGTAGGCGACGAGCTCGGCGACATCGAAGCGCAACTCTTGAATGGTGCGGTGCTGCGCCTCGTCGATCCCCCAGACGAGCACGTGGACGCTCAAGGCTTCGGCAGGGAAGAAGGCCGTTACCTCTTCGCCGACGATGAAGTCCGCCTCGTCGGCGAGCCGAAGGGCACCTTCAATGGTGTCGTGATCCGTGAGGGTCACGTGCGTCATCCCGCGCGCCTTGGCTTGGCGGTAGACCGAGCGCGGCTCGGTATACGACTCACGCAGGCCAAACTGCCGGGCCATCCACTGCTCCGAGGAGGCGGAGAAACGGGAGTGACAGTGGAGGTCGATGCGCGCGGTGCGCGCCGGCGTCTGCTCAGCTTGGGATTTCTGTTTGGCCATGGACGACCGCTCTCTTCGGTTGGCTCAAAGCGGGACACACAGCTGCGCCAGCCACGCGAACGTTCGGCTGACCCAGCTGCCAACCGCCGTCAGACGCACTGTACCACGCCGCTGGCCAGGGTGCTTCGCCCCGGCGTTGCTTCACCCTTGGCGTTGGTTCACCCTGACGTGGCTTCGCGCTGGCGTTGCTAGGCGGGAGAGGTGCGGAGACGCCGGCTGCCAGGGACCGCTGTAGGGGAAAGGACAGCTGGGCTCCGCTCGATGCTGCGCGCCGCGCCGTGCGCGGCGGCTGACCGGCGAGAACGCGAACCGGCGGGCTGGTTGACGAAGGCCTCGGGACGCCTTTTCAGGCGCCCTCTTCGTCAACCAGCCCGCCGGTTCACCCACCCGGGACCCTCCCCCGAGGACCCCCCCTAGAAATCCGCCTTGCGGCGGGAGCAAGCACTTCGCTTTGACCGCGAAACGCGGTGTGGGCTCAGTTAATCTGTGTCTCGAAGCGGCGCGAGACGACGATGTCGCGCCGGCCCAGTTCGGCGATGAAAGCATCGCGAACTGTGCGTGGCAGGATCTCCGGCGCCACGAGCCCGGGCTCGCTGATCTTGTCCTGTACGATGAACTCGGCGTAGATCGACGCTGGCGTTGAGGTGCCGTAGCTCACCATCGTGGCGCCGGGGATGCGCTCGTTCACCCACTTTATGTCGGGCGGAACGACTGTGTAAGTCCAGCTCGCCGGCTTGCCATCCTTTTCGCCGATGCAATCGACTACGACCACGCCGATGTCGGTGATCTCGCCGGCCAGCGCCAGTCGGGCGATCTCTTCTGCCGGCGGGTTGGGCGGCAAGAGTGCGACGAAAACGTCGATAGGACGCACCGTCGTGCCATCCTTGAGCTGCACCGGCTCCTTGCTCGTCATGCCGGAGCTCACGAGGGCGAGGTCGGCGTCGATGTCGTCTTCGGGCATGCCCATCTTGAAATCCACGTACCGTAAACCCTTCTCGCCGAACGCCTTGGGCAGCAAGCGCGGCAGAGTGGCGACCTCTTCGTGGTCGTGGCAGATCACCGGTCCGCGCCCCCAAGGCTCGGGGAACTGGTACCACTCGCGTCGGGCGAAGATCTCGACGCGCTTGAATTGGCCATCCTCGTAGAGGAGGGGTGGTTGCGCACAGTCGGTGTAGTAGGTCTCCTGCGACCACACCTGCAGAGGAACCGGGCTCTCAAAGATCGAGTAGTCCTTGATGCGGATCTCGCGGCAGACGTCGAGGTCTTCGTATCCGTTGCCGGCGAAGGTGTTGGTCACGCCGGGATCCATGCCCGTGTTGACGAGAGCCACTAGCCCAGCACGCCGAAAGTCGTCGGCCAAAGTGAGCTGCTCAAGGAAGCCCTCTTCGATCGTCTTGGTCTTGGTCTGGCCCGAGGCCATGTCGAGGTAGTTGGCGCTCGCCTTCAGGCAGGCGCGCATAATCGACATGTTGTACTCGGGAATGACGGCATTGACGACGAGCTTCGCCCCCTGTGCGGCTGCGGCGACCGCATCGCTATCGCTGGCGTCGAGGCGTAGTGCTTTGGCCTTGCCGGCGCCCACTTGCCCAGCCACGAACTGCGCGCGTGCTTCGTCGTAGTCGGCCACGACCAGCTCACTGACGTCGGCGCAGCGGGCCAAGTTCCACGTGAGCACCTGCCCCTGCATGCCCGCTCCAACGATCAACACCTTCATGCGTAGATCCCTCCCCAGGGTCCCCACCCCCGCGCCGGCGGCGAAGCAGTGAGATCGCACATCCTGGTCCGGTGGCTCACGCGGCGCTGGGACGGCGATCCGCCTAACGGCTGCCGCTCAGCCACGAACCTTGTGTGGGCGTTTCTACCAAAATCTACGACAGGAAGCAAGACGGTGTCTGTCTTTATTGGCAACGTCAGTTCCTAATGACCGCGCGGAGCAGGGCAAATGCGCTTTCGCACGTGTGCGTGCGGGCTTACGTAGCCGTTGTCCATGTGGCAAACGGCTCAGTATGTGGGCATGTGCGGGTGCGGGCGTGCAGTACATCAGCGGAGCGGCCCAGCGGCGGCTCGCCGAAGGCAGAAACGGCGATCGGTCAACACGCTCGCGGGCGGGAACACCGGCCGCGTCAGCGATACAATCGGCGTGGCGGCGATACGGTGGATGGCGCGGGGATGACGCTGTCGCCGAAGGAGGACCTGATGCACGAGCTAGGTATCACACAGGGCATCATTGACAGGGCGCGAGAGGGTGCTCAGCAAGCGAGAGCCAAGCGAGTGACCGACCTTTTCGTGACCGTGACGCCCGCCGCCGACTTCACGACCGAGTCGATCGAAATGTATTACGAGATGCTGGCTGCCGACGACCCGATGTTCGCGGGGGCAAGGCTGCATTTCGCCAGCGCGCCGGTCTCGGCCGTGTGTTTGGCGTGCGGGGACGAGTTCGTGACCGACGCGCCTGAGCCACTCTGTCCGCAGTGCGGCTCGAACCAAGTGCGTTTCGACCCGCACGCCGTCATGATTCAGCTCACCGACATCGCGGTGGAGGAGGAGGCCGACGAGCCAGCCGTCAAGGACGACAGTGCGGCAACGGACGAAACCACCGCCAATGACGGTCGCCGCGATGTGTGAAGGGGCGCGGGCAGGTATGCTGTCCGGCCCTCGTGGAGGGCGAGAGTAGTCTCTCTATGGCTATGTACTGGGTCGTAGCAGGCGTCGCGTTACTGGCGCTCGTGGCGCTGGTCGGCGAATTCTTCGCGCGGCGGCGACCGTTGTTCTCGCCCCGATTTTGGCTCACGAGCGCGGCGGCGCTTGCGCTCCTGGGCGTAGCGGTGTGGTCACTGGAGCAAGTCGCCTCTTGAGGCGGGCCGCCTGGTTCTCCGGCGCCGCCTGGTTCTCCGGCGCCGACGGAGCGCGAGGGTGGCCGAGCAGATTGATCAGGTGAGGCGACGTCGGTAGTGCAGGCGCCGCCGCCCTCTCTTGAGGGCGCCCGCCTCTTTGGGAACCACGCTGATCGAGCCATCGACCTCCAACACCGCTAGCTCAACTTCGCTCACGTCGGCGAGACCGTGCTCGCGCAGCGCCATGGTTGCGTCTTCGAGATCGACTCCCTCGTGGTGCATCACGTTTGGTAGCCAGTGCCCGTCTTGGGCGATCACCGCTGGCTGCCCTTCGAGGAACTGCCGCAGGTGGCCACTGCTACGCACACGCACCAGGGCGATGAGCGCGTTGACGCCGAACAGGGCCGCCATGATGATCGCGCCACCTGTAACCGAGGCGTCAGGGCCAGTGATGGCGGGCTGGACGGCATTGGCGACCAGCAGGATGAGCACCAGATCGAAGATGGTGAACTGGCCCACCTCGCGTTTGCCGAAAACTCGCAGAGCAGCGAGAAACGCTACGTAGATGATGACTGCCCGTAAGCCGAGCTGCCAGAACGGTGCGGCGAGGTGCCACATGGGAGCTTCCTCCTACGAGTTGGCTTCGCTGGCGATCATGCTAGCACCTTCTCCGTGCGCCGCCGCGTCGTCTTGGTGAGACTTGTCCCGAAGGGGGTCGCCGCCCCGCCGACTGCGTACCGCCTCGCGTAGCAACCACTCGACTTGGGCGTTCACGGAGCGCAAGTCGTCGGCTGCCCACTTCTCGAGTTCGCGCCAGAGATCCGCATCGATGCGCAGCAGGAACTGCTTGCGGGCCATCATTTATCCCTGCCGTCTCATCACTGCGGTTCGGTGTCGTCGCGGACTGTCGTCGGCGGCGATTGCCGCCGTGGCGCGGCCCTCGCGCGCTCGCTGTTCATGCGCGCTCACTGGTACAACGTGCCCGTGTTGATGATCGGGTTCACCTGCGACTCCCCGCAGAGCACGACCATGAGGTTACTCACCATGGTTGCCTTGCGTTCCTCGTCGAGTTCGACGAGCTTCTTCTCGCTCAAGAGGTAGAGGGCTCGGTCAACCATGCCTACGGCGCCCTCGACGATCTTCTGGCGAGCGGCGATGATGGCCTCCGCCTGTTGGCGACGCAGCATGGCCTGGGCGATCTCGGGGGAGTACGCCAGGTGCGTCAGGCGCGCCTCATCGACCTGTACGCCGGCCCGTGTGACGCGTTCTTGGATCTCCTCCTTGAGAGCTTGTGACACTTCATCGACGTTGCCGCGCAGGGTGATCTCGGTCTCAGTGCCCTCACCGTGGTCGTAGGCATACGCCGTGGCCAGATGACGCAACGCTGTCTCGCTCTGCATGGTGACGTAGGCTTCGAAGTCGTCGACGTCGAAGACGGCGCGGGCAGTGTCGGCGACGTGCCAGACCACGACTGCGGCGATCTCAACGGGGTTGCCAGCCCGGTCGTTGACCTTGAGCTTATCGCCGTTGAGGGTCCGGGCCCGCAGCGACACCTTGTACCGTGGCAGGCGGCGGCCGTCCTGCGTGCCGCCGCCGCTGCGTCGCCAACCGAACGACTTGCCTTGCCCCGCCGGTCCGTTAGCGTAAAACGGGTTGCCCCAGAGGAAGCCGACTTGCCGAGTTGTGCCCTTGTAGCTGCCGAACAGGATCAGCAGGCGCGCCTCGTTGGGTTGTAAGGTAAAGAAACCGGCCGAGGAGAGGATCGCTAAGGCGAGCAGACTGAGGCCGAGGGCGAGCATCCAGAGGAGCGGCTGGGCTTTGCCGGAGGCGTCTCTGCCGCCGGCCGTGCTAGCGACGATCGTTATCCACACGCCGGCGACGTAGAGGGCGATGGTGAGCGGCAGTATGAGCCAGCCGCTAAGGACTCGGGCCTGACGTTCGCTGGTCATGACGTTTCCTCCTTGGGTGGCCGACACTCGCGCGGCACCCCCTGTGCACAATATCAGAATGATATCGTAAAGCAATCACCACGGCAAGTGCGATGGGGGCAATGACTACGCGATGAGCACGGCAGGCGCCGCAAGTGCGCTCGGAACGAGCCCGGGCGGGCGGCTAGCGAGCGGACGCGGTCAGAAGTGAGGAGGCATGCGGGGTATAGCGACCGCCCAGAAAGTGAACACCTCGCTATCCCGCATGGCTCGTCCGTCCCGCCCATCTGCTATGGTTGCTTGCGAGACTCAAGCCCACTCGGAGAAGGCAACGCAGACCGGGGGATCGGAGACGTGGTGATGACGACCACCCCTGAGAAGCTTCTTGATCGCTTGAGGCGGCAGATGCGGAAGCTGGAAGAGCTGACTCCATCCATGCCGACCGGCTGGTTTCCCAACGACGCTGCGAAGCAGGCCTACTTTGCGGGGTGGTCCGCTGCCCTCAGGGGCCTCGAAGGCATCATCCGCCAGACACAGCAGAGGCCCAGAGGTGCCGAACACCCCAAGCCTCAAATGCCAGAGCCTTATGACCTGCTGGTGCAACTGGAGCGGGCCAAGCCGCCCGACAACAATGCCAGCGACGAGCAGGGACAGTACTTCCGCATTGGATGGTCAGACGCACTGTTTGACCTCGACTCCCTCCTCCACCATCCCGACAGCTCAGACGAGGACAAGCGCAGCGCCGAGATGGAGGGCAAGGTCCGTCGAATGCTCGAGGGTTTGCAGGCCGGACAGGAACAGATGAAAGCCCGTTCCGGACCGATCTATGAGCGGCATCGTCGAGTCATGGATGGCTGGGTCGCGGCCGGCCGCCCTCGGCGAGGCGACCCAGGCTGGGCTTCCTGGTGCTTTCAGCGTGAGGTGCTTCGACGCACGGGAGACTGGCAGAATCAGCGCCCTTTCGCAGGAATGTTCTCCAACCTGGAGACTGGCAAGGGATACTCACGTGAGGAGGTAGTCGAAGCGGGTGTCGTTGCGGTGAACATGGCGGCCCCGGGGTGGTACTGGCATCCCGAACACGGGTTTCATGCACTCGGAGTCAAAGACGGCACGCTCTACCCAATGCGGGTCGCCGACGACGAAATGATCCCAACCGACGGCTGGCACCATCGCCTGGGCTGCGCATGCAAGTTCTGCCGTCAAGCCCCCTAACCTGTGACGCTGAGCGAGCCGCGGAACGGTCAGGGGTGATTGGCTCGGATCTCATTTCGAATCCATGAACCGATGGGTTGGTCGTTAGTGTCCACGGTCGTGGTGTACCGGTATGAGAATGCTCCCGGAGCACTGTCGGCTTCCGGGCTGCACGTCATAGGATGACATGAGGTTCCGGGACAGGGGCTCTCAGGAGAATGCGTCGGGCAGGCCGCGGCTGGCGAGTTAAAGAAAGCAGCGCCGCATCGGCGCCATTCCAGCTATGGGTGCAATCCGGGTCAACTGGTCACTGCAACGACGCAACCGCATTAGCGTACTGGTTTGCTGCAGCAAGGAGCTCGTTCGCCCGCTTTGTGTCCTGGCTCACGGCCTGCTGCAACTTCTCGATGGCGCTCCTCACCGACGCCGTTACGCTCACTACCTCTGCAACCGACGCTGCCGAACCAGCCTCATAGTTAGGTTGCTGAGCCTCTGCCGACTGCAGTGCATTTACGTCAGCCTTAACGGTCTGCAGATCGCTTTGCGCCGACGTGATGTCGTTGTTGGCTGAGGATATGTCGTCGCCCACCGAGGCGGCATCATCGCCCACCGAGGCGGCATCGTCACTCACTTGGCCATCATTACCATCCGGATACTGCCGCGCTTCAGCGAGAACCGACTGTTCATCTTTATAGGTGGTGTTCACGTCGGCCTGCATCGAGCTGAGATCGCCGGCGAGTGAGGTGGCATCGGACTGAAGCTGCTGAGGGTCTTGGGAAAGTGTCGACAGGTCTGACTGCAGCGAACTGGCAGCCTGATCGATTGCCTGCTGCTCAGCCGTCTGCTGCTGGGCAGCTTTCGCTGCCGCACAAGCCTGAGCGGCTTGCTGCTGCAGAGCGGTAACCGCGCTATTGTAGGCGGCCAGGCTAGCTCTGACGAAGACATCTGTGGCCAGCGTGCCATCACTCTGCGGGATATTGAGAGTTAATTCGGAGCCGGAAACGGTTCCCGTACTATGCGTTTTGCTGTGCCAGCACGGTTTCCTCTCCGGAGTTATGAGTCTAGGCCGTCAACGTCTCTATCGCGAGCGCTAGTGAAGCTACAGCGTGCGTGGACACTAACCGGCGGCCGCTACCAACCCGCAAGCTTGCTGAGGGAGGTGCGACAGAGTAGAAGAAACACACGAGACCGGGTGGGGAATTGTTTGGCGCTCGGGGTGGGGAATTACATGACGTTCGACAGTCCGAAATCATCCGGCTACTTATCCCAGCCGTCGCGTCTCATCCTTGCACAAATCCGAGTATAGCCAGAGTAGCATATGGCTGATAGGCAGCAATCTCTTTCTCGTGACCGGTACGATCAACAGATACGAGCTCGCTGCGAAATGAGGACACAGGAAGTGTTGGTGGCGCACTTAGGCCCGCAACAAACAAAGATCCAGAAGGAGACCACTGTGGAGTCGAGCACATCGCACGCGGAAAGCTGGCTAGCAGTACAGGCTCAGGTGCGGTAGTTCTAGTTTTCTCTGTCCATACTGACATATGCCAAGGACCTTCTCCGGGCTGCATCCCGGGTGATTCGGTCAGCAAGGTGACCGAGCTGGGCCCTGGACCAGGCAACACCCACATATCACTTGCCTTCACGGACAGAACCAGGGGTGAAGGAATGCCAGTCCCTACATGGAGGTCAAACATGTCAGCGCCTTGCGACGGGTAACCGCTCGCATATCCCGAGGTCACGTAGGCCCAATCACCATTCGCCAATAACGCTATGGACTGGGCGCTACTCGTTACAGAGGTGACCTGTTCCAATCTGCCATGAGACAGTTCAAACTCGGCGCTAACAGAACGAGAGGGATGTCGACCATATTGTACTGGCATCGAATATCCTGGCGTCACCGTCAGATACATCGCGTCTCTTCCGGCTACATAGTAGTACGGCTGCACGTCCAATGACGTGAACTTACCGGCACCTTGAGCGAAATTCGGGGCAGCCTCAAATACTGTGTCGTTCCACGACCAGATTTCCTTGAGCACTCCACTCGGCTGCAGCACCCAGGCATGGCCGGCTCGAGGTAAACCGGTGCAGCTGCCGCTCTGAGCACATCGGTAGGTGGAGAGAGGCCCAGCAATGCCTACTGCGTCCTCTCCTACGACCGTGAAGGGCATAAAATAGCCATCCCGTAGCTGTGCTAGTGGAAGACCCTTTACACGTGTTTTCTTACCAGTGGTCAGATCCACCAGATCGACCGCTTGCATCTTGCCCAAGGACCCCATATTCGGTGAATAGAGGCCCACAAGAGCATGCTTGCCGTCGGGGAAGAGTCTTCCATAACCCCCCAGGTTATCCGTGCCAAAGTCCGCAACTACCCGGCCGTGTCCCGTACGAGTGTTCACTTCCTCAAGCTTGGTTTCATCTTCATGTGTGGAAGTGACATAAGGATCTACGATTTTCCCGACGGGTTCACTCACGAGCATAAGAACAGAGGGCAACTTCTGCGATGAAACGACACTAGCGGAACTGCTGCCAGCTGCGCGGGTAAAGCCCAAGTGCCCTCCAGCGCCAACGACGAAGACATACCCGGCAACAGCCCCGGCAAGAGCGACCAGACTAACAACCATCCAAGTTCTGTGACCGTGGGAAATATGCAACGGTACCTACCTTTTGTCGTTCGCAAGTCCGATGGGACCGCCCCGTTACCAATAGGGTGCGACCGCCGCGGGACCATCGCCGGCAACTGAGCCAATGGTGCTGCGCGAACTCTGCGGCGTCAAGTTGCTCAGCGAGGCGGTTGCGCCTGAGCTTTTGCGCACCTATCAGCAAGCCGTAGCCCGTTACCACCTGCGCCCGGAGGCGAAGTTCAATGGTGGTGACTATACGCAGGCGGGGATGCTTGGCCGCCGGCATCTTCGCGTGCCCGACGTCAACGGCATCGAATACATCGGCAAGGAAGCAAACCGCTGGGGGGAACGCTCACAGACGGGCGAGGACTCTGAGGCACAGATCAGGTATGGAGCAGCAGGCGGCAGTCTCGCTGAGCTACGAGCGGAGGTGGCGGCAGCCTGTGCGGAGTTTGGAGTCCGGATGGTGGCCCAGGCGGCAGAGCTTTCGCACAGCGTAGTGCTGTGTTTCGTAAAAAGTAAAAGTCAACCCGAAGCGGCGACGGTGAGCAGGCTACAAGAGGCGCTTGCGCAATTGTCACCGGATAGCAGCAAGACAGCAGAGACGGTGCTCACGGCAGCGAGAGAACTCAGTCACACGATGGGTCTGCACCAGGTGGCCACTCGCACCGGCATCGACCGGGCCAACCTGCGTGCCGTGCTAAACTGCAGGCGCAGGGCGAGTCCGGCTATGCGGGCGCCGGCTATGCGGGCGCGGCTGGCAAGCACATGTATTCCAGGCAGGAATCGACACTAGCCACGGCCCCTCAAGCCGTTCGAGAATGCCCACTGCCGGGCTGTTGCCGCAGCGGAGGAGCAGCGCAATGCCACAGGGGGGTCAGGATTGGTCTGCGTTGGTCTGCGGGCTGCCCATCCCTATACCCCAGTGAGGAGGCATGCGAGGGGAGAGTGGTGGAGCATAGCGGAATCGAACCGCTGACCTCCTGGGTGCGATCCAGGCGCTCTCCCAGCTGAGCTAATGCCCCACGCGTGCGAGTGTCCCCCGTTGAGGGACCTTCTGGGACCTCTTTTTATACCCGGGATTTGGGCTGGGGGCAAGGCCTTGCCTTGCCCCCAGCCCAAATCCCTCCCCTTCACGAGTTGTTCCACGTGGCGTTGGCGGCTCCCGGGGAAGTGCCAGAGCTGTCACCGAGCGGGTTCGTGGGGCCAGGCGAGCGGGTCGTATCGCCGAGCGTGAACGGCGGATAGGGCTCGATCAACCCGAAACTCCACGCGGTGACGCGGGTTGACCAGCGCAGGAAGCCGGCGCTGAACTCGTGCAGGCCCTCGGGGTAGCGGCCAGTGAAGAGGATCACCCACTGGACGAGGAGGAAAACGACGAACACGCCAATGCCGATGAAGAAGAGGACCAAAAAGTGCGGTAGCAGGATGAGATCGCGCCCGTTGACCAGCCAGTTGCCGAAACTGCTCGGTGATCTCCACGAGGGCGCGAAAGAGGGCCTCGCCAGCACAGCTGCACCGAATCCGATCAGGGCGATTGCGGTGATGAGCAGTGTGAGCCCGGCCCAAGCGCGCGAGCTGGTCTCCGGATAGTCAACTTCAACGTCGATCGGGTACTCCGGCAAGCTCTGCAAGGAGAAGGGTGGGTAGGTGTCCGTCAAGCTGAGAGCGAACGCCGCTACGCGTGTTTGCCAGCGCAGCACGCCGGTGTTGAAGTCGTGCAACCCGCGCGGGTAGACGCCGGTGAGCAGCACCGCAACTTGAGCCACCAAGAAGGCGATGAATTGCGCGAGCCCGAGGACCCAGAGGATGATCCCATGAGGAATCAGGGCAATGAACTTGACCCAGACGATCGTGAGGAGTGCCCAAAGGCGTGAGGACGCCGTGGGCCGATCGATACGGAGTACAACCGGGTAGACATCCACAGGCGCTCCTTTGCGTGAGAAGTGACGAGCCTTGACTGCGTTGGCAGGGCGGCCCTACGGGGTTCCCATTGGCGATGTGCCGAGGAACCGTCGCCCGCCATTAAGTTCGTCGCTGGGTGGCTGTACCCTTGATCTCCCCGTTCGTCCTGAGCTCAGTACGCCTGTCCTAAGCGGTGAGAAACGAGCACAAGTAATCGCCGATCGCGTGGTCCTCGACGCCGATCTCGAGAGTCGCCAGGAGGCGACAGAGGCTGTCATCATCGCTGACAATGAGGTTCCCCAAGTCGCCGTACTGCTCGATGAGGCGGTCCACGATTTCGCTCCTCTCCCGCCGTGTCACGCTGTGCCTCCTCGTTCACGCTGTGCTTCAGGGTTTTCCATCGAGAGGCGAGCGCGGGAGGCTAATAGAACCCCTGTCTATGTTCCTGGCAGGGCAACGCGGCGCAGGCGTGGCGTGCGCACACGGAAGGCAACACTTTGGCCCGGCAGCTGGCCGCTCGGCGCGGCGCTGAGCTACAGGGGCAGGTCTGTTCGCCGCTCCGGACGGGTCCTCCGTCGGCCCTTGGCAGGGCTCACGACTCCGCCCGAGAAGGTCGCCACCAGGTTTCTCCCTGACCGTTTGGCCAAGTACATGGCCCAGTCAGCCTTGTCGAGCAGCTCTTCCTTTTGACTCGCATCACGCGGAAAGACGGCGATGCCGACACTCACGGTCAGGGGATCGAGGCCCGGAGCGAGGCGCGTCGCGCCGACTTCCGTGCGCACTCGCTCGGCAACTTGTACCGCTCCGTCAAGATCGGTTCCGGGAAGCACACAGACGAACTCCTCGCCGCCGTAGCGGGCGGCCAAGTCCAAGTGGCGCAGGCAGCGCTCCAACGCCCGCGCGACGCCGCGCAGGGCGCGGTCGCCCATGCTGTGTCCGTAGCGGTCGTTGAAGTGCTTGAATTGGTCGAGGTCGCAGAACAGCACCGCGAGGGGCACGCTCAGCTGGCGAGCCCGGTCCACCTCTTCGGCGAGACGCTCGTGCAGGTAGCGATGGTTGTACAGGCCCGTCAACCCATCGGTAATGGCGTCGATCTCCACGCGGCTCAAACGCACGGCCGCCGTCTGCAACATCGAGGGCAACGTTTGCGCCACGTTGCTGCGCAGACCCTCCATCTCCTCAGTGCCGCTCGGCGGCAAGTCGGCGACGGCGACGGCGACGACCTCGCCATCGGCGTTGTAAATTGGCGCAACGCCGGTACACCACACTCCCCACTCATCCACGTAGAGGACGTTCAGATCGGGTGTCGTTCCGGCGAAGATTTCCGGTAGCTCCTCATCGGGCAGTACCTCCTCGCCGATGTGGGAGTGCTTTTCGGGGACCTCTTCGCAGTCGACGACAATGACGAACTTGTTGTCGCGGCGAATGTGCGTTGTCAGGAAGCGCGTTGGCGGATGCGCATCGCGCACGGCGCGGAGCGCTGTGGCGATCTCGGCGTATTCGGGGCGCCGTTCGTCCTCTGGCTGCAACAAGAGCGCATGCTTGCGCACGTCGACACGCGCGGCCGCTTCTTTGGCGACGCTCTGGGCAAACTCGCGCCGTGCTTTGAGCTTCGCCAACACGCGCAAGAACGCATCGACCATATCGGGATCGAAGTGCGTGCCCTTACAACGTTGGAGTTCGGCGACCGCCTCAGTGTAGGTGAGGGCGGCGCGATAGGGGCGGCGGAACGACATGGCGTCGTAGGAATCGGCCACGCACATGGCGCGCGCGATCAGGGGAATCTGCTCGCCCCGCAGTCCGTCGGGATAGCCGCTGCCATCGTACTTCTCGTGATGGTGGCGAACGCCGAGCACGAGGTCTTCGTTGAACAAGGGTCGGATAATGTCGGCGCTGAAGATCGGGTGCTGGCGCATGAGCGCCCATTCCTCGTCGTTGAGGCCGCTCGGCTTCTGGAGCACGCGGTCTGAGACGCCAATCTTGCCGATGTCGTGCAGGTACGCGGCCTCTTCAACTTGGTGGATGAGCTCGGTGGGCCAACCGAGTTCCTGCCCCATGAGGAGCATGTAGGCAGAGACACGGGCAGCGTGACCAAACGTGTAGTAGTCCTTGGCGTTCAGGGCGGAGCTCAGAGCCTTCAGGTTGTTGAGGTGCATGCCCTTGATGTCGGCGTAGAGCCTCGCGTTTACGATGGACATCGCGGCTACACGGCAGATGGCCTGCACCGTAGTGATCTCGTCGGGGGTAAATCCTCGTTGGGTGCGTGTGTCGGTAAGCTCCACGGTGCCCAAGACGTTGCCCTCGGCGATCAAGGGCACGATGAGCCCGCAGAGCTCACCGCACTCGCGCATCGTTGCTCGCTCGGCTTCGCCGAGAACGGGATCGTCAGGCGAGGCGATCACGACAGGGGCGCCCGTCTCGATCGCTACACGTGTTGAGCGCCAGTCGTTGAGTGAGAAGACTCGGCCGCGCCAATCCTCTGCGCTTTGCCCATCGACGATGGAAGCGAGGCACTCCACGTCGGTTTCGCCGCGCTTGACGTAGAAGTCGCAGCTGCTCACGCCAGTGAGCGTGCACAAGCGACGTGCTGCCGCACTGAGGATCTCCCCCAGCTCCAAGGTCGAGCTGAACTCAGCCCCTGCCTCAACGAGCTGAGTGAGTGTCGCGTTGCGCTCTGCAAGCCGTTCGAGCAAGCGTGCATTCTCTATCGCGCCGGCAACGACCTGGCCCAGGCTGATGAGGAACTCGCGAAAACGAGTGAAGCGACGCGGTCGACGGTCGAAGATATCGAGCAGGCCTACGACGTGCCCTTCGGCGATGAGAGGCAAGGCGAACTCGCTTTGGAACCCGTGGCGAGCGTACATTGCCCGCTCATGCTCGGTGAGGCGCGGGTCGTCGGCGGCGGCGATCACGAGCGGTTCCTGAGCGGCGATCGCCGCCGCCGTGCCGGGAAAACGGGCCAGGTCGATGGGTTCGCCACCGTGGGCATCGATTTGCCCCTCGCTATTGACGCTGAGGACGAAAGTCATCGCGTCGCCCTCCACGCGGTAGAAATCGCAGTATGCGATCCCCATGAAGGCTTGCAAGCGCTGCGCGACGGCGTGCAACAAAGTGCGCAAGTCGTGCGCCTGTGAGGCGAGGGTACTGAGGTCGACGAGTTCGCGTAGTGCCGCGTTGCTTTGCTCGACCTCAGCGAATAGGAAGGCGCGCTGCATGGCGGCGGCGATGATCTGTGCAGCGCTGCGCAAGAAGTCGAGGTCCTCGGCCCAGGAGCGCGGCTTGTCGTCGTACAACTCAATGAGGCCGACGACGCGCTCCTCGACGACGAGGGGCACACATGCCTCACTAGCAAAGCCATACTGGTCGTAGACGGCTAAGTCGTCAGCGCTTAAGAGGGGGTCGCGGCGATCGTGAATGGTCACGATCTCGCGCTCGCGCACGGCGCGCATGGCGGCCGGATAGCTGGCGAGGGGAAGCGCCCTGCCCGTGACGCTGTCGTCGTAGCCGTGGCGGTCAAAGCTGACCAGACAAGTGAACAGGCCTCGCTCAACCGGGTCGATCGCCCTGTAGATGTCGCAGTCGAACGCCTCTGTCCCTTCAACCAGGTGCTTGGCGACAGCGCGCAGGAGTTCATCGGGGTCGTCGATTTGGGCGACCAGGCTGCCGAGATCGGCTAGTTCACGCAGCACGCGGTTGCGCCCGCGAATCTGCTCGATCAGCAACGCGCTATCGAGGGCGCGAGCGGCCATTGCCGAGAGGCCAGCGATCAGGTCACGCTGATCTAGGTAGTCCCGTGGCGCCGAGTCTGAGAGCTCAATCAGGCCGATCACGCGTCCGCGAGCCACGAGCGGGGCGGAAAGCTGTGACTCGTATCCCCAACTCTGGAGAGAGGCGCGTTCGGCCGGCGTGAGCTCGGGGTCGTCGAGGCTAACGATCACGGTGATCTGGTGCGTCTGTACCGCCCGATAACTCACGGGGAAGTCAGCGATCGGGAAGGTCGTCCCCTCCCAGCTGCGGTCAAACTCGCCGTGATCGTAGCTCACCAGCGCGCGCATGGTATCGCCCTCGACCGCGTAGATGTCGGCGACGGGAGCCCGGGTGGCCTCGACGAGCTGAGTGGCGATCGTACGTAGGACGTCGTCCACCGACTCTTGCGCACTCTGTTCTAGGCCGGCCCGGATGATGAATTCAAGGTCGGCGATACGTTGGCGCAGTGCTGCGATGCGTCCCCAGCCGACGATCAACGAGGCAACGAGCGGGGCGGCGGCCAAGCCGATAGGCAAGGCCGCCGCGTAGTCGCCGAGACCTTTATCGCCCAGCTCTAGGAGCCCCACGACCTCGTCCGCCGAGACGAGCGGTATGAACGCCACGCTTGTCAGTCCACGTGGCGTAAGGAAGAGCGCGCGTTCTGTGCGGCCGAGGTTCGTGCCGTGGCGTCCATCGACGACGACCGGCCGGCGCTGTGCCAGAGCTTCAGCGGCCGGCGAGAAATCGGCCAGAGCGAAATGCGTGCCTTCGTAGGTGCTCTCAACGTGACCGTGCGCGTAACTTGCCACCACGACTGCTTGAGATGGCGCGTGTGGGGTCGCGGCTGCCTCAGCGTGATCGTTGCCAGCGAGGCGCATGACCGAACAGGCAGTCAGGTGGGCGGTCTCGACGATGTGTTGGGCGGCAAGGCGCAGGGTGTCGCGGATCTGGTCGCTGGCGCTCGCAGGCAGACCGGCCGGGGTATCACCCCCAAGAGGCTCGTTGGCGGGCTCGACTATCGCCGCGCCACGAACGGCCCACCTCCGGCCATCGGACCCAGCTGCGGTTTCCGTGGAGCCGCGCCGGGCTTGAGCAGGACCTTTCTGCTGAGCGAGCAGCTTCTCGACATCGCCACTGCGATAGCGACGATGGCCGCCTGCACTGCGGTAACAGGGGATTCGGCCGGCGTCGGTCCAGCGGCGGAGCGTGTTGACGCTTACGCCGAGTAGCCCGGCTGCCTCAGCGACACGCAGCCAGCGCTGCGGTTGTGATGTCGTGCGCGCGATCGCCATACCCCGTTCCCCGTGTTGCCTCACTCATCGGCGGCAGCCCGCGAGAACTTAACCAATTCTCCCAGGGCAAAGCAAATCGCCCGCGTCTGGGGAGCGCAGGGTCGCGGTCTGACCTCAACGCACAGCAAGCCCCGGTGTGAGAGGCTACCGGCGACGGTCAGGCGATCGGTGTCGTGCGAAGCGGAACCGCCCCTCCTTGAACCTTCACGAAGCGGTAGGAGCACCGGCCGCTGATGCGGTTGCTCGCGTTGCCTCGGGGCCGGAGGCCAAGATGGCCTTAGCCAGCTCGTGGAAGGCGGCGCCAACAGGCGTTTCAGGGTGCAGGGCGGGCGGTTCGCCGCTATCGCCGCCGGCGCGCGTGCTCTCGTCGAGAGGAATGCTGCCGAGGACGGGTATGCCCATCGTCTGCGAGATCTCGACGGCGCCACCACGGCCAAAGATGTAGTGCTTCTCGTTGCAGTTCGGGCAGACGAAGTAGGACATGTTCTCGACCACACCGAGAAGCTTGTGCTTCGTCGTGCGGGCCATCTTGGCTGCCTTAATCGCGACTTTGGCTGCGGCTTCCTGGGGCGTTGTGACAATGAGGATCTCGGCTGCGGGGATCATCTGCGCAACCGTAAGCGCGATGTCACCGGTGCCGGGCGGCAGATCGATGAGCAAGATGTCGGGGCTGCCCCACAGCACGTCGCCAATGAACTGCTCGATGGCCCGGCCGAGGAGTGGGCCGCGCCAGATCACGGGATCGTTGTTCGGCAAAAAGAGGGCCATGGACATGAACTTCACGCCGTAGCGCTCGGGCGGGATGATCTTGTTGTCGCTCGCCTGCGGACTGGCGGCGGCGGCGCCGAACATCAGGGGGATCGTCGGGCCATAGACATCGGCATCGAGGAGGGCGACCGCCTGCCCTTGCTGGGCCAAAGCGACGGCAAGATTGGCGGTCACAGTTGACTTGCCGACGCCGCCCTTGCCGCTGGCGACGGCGATCGTGCGCGTGTGCGAGCCTGGCCCGAACAGGCTGCTCGTCAGCTCGTGCTTGGAGGAGAGTCTGTGGGTGAGCTCATTGCGCTCGCTCTCCGTCATGGCGCCCAGTTTGACGGTCACGCGACGGCCTCCGGCCACGGCCTGCAAGGCACGCTCGGCGTCGGCCTTGATCGGTTCGCTCAACGGGCAACTCGGGGTGGTGAGAGCGATGGTCACACTCACATGAGCGTCGTCGATCACGATATCGCGCACCATGCCCAGCTCAACGATGTTCTTGCGCAGTTCCGGATCCTCCACTTGCGCGAGGGCCTTGCGCACGTCTTGCTCGTTCACAGTCTTGCCTCCAAGGGACATGTCGTAGGGGGTCACACACGACAAGAGGGTGCAGCGGCAACGCTTTCCTCTCGCATGGGCGTGACACCGCACCTTCAGCGAAAACTCCTATGAGTGGAGTATAAACCTGACGGGCCACGTAAGCCAGGCGAATCATAAAAAACCTGTTATCAGGCGGCGCGACGTCGCCCGCGGCGCAAGGTGGCCCGCGGCGCTTCAGCGAAAACTCCTATGAGTGGAGTATAAACCTGACGGGCCACGTAAGCCAGGCGAATCATAAAAAACCTGTTATCAGGCGGCGCGACGTCGCCCGCGGCGCAAGGTGGCCCGCGGCGCAAGGTGGCCCGCGGCGCGACGTGGGCTCTCGCGCATGACGTTCATAACTTCGTCAGAGCCCCTTCACAACTTCTTCACTTCTTTGCGGTACCGTTGGGTCAGGAGGTGAGTGACCATGATGCATGGTTGGTACTACGGAGGCGGTTATGCCTTCATTTTCATGGCGGTGTTCTGGGTAGCCGCGATCGCTGCAGTGGTGTTCTTGATTCGCAGCCTAACGGGAAGCTCCGTCTCGCACACGGAGGCTCCGCGCGAGTCGGCGCTGGATATCCTCAAGCGCCGTTATGCGAGCGGGGAGATCGACAAGGCGGAGTATGAAGAGAAGTCACGCGACCTCAAGGGCTGACGGTGCGAGCGGTCCTTGGTGAGGTGAGCTTTCTGGTCGAGGGGCCGGAACGGTGAGCGGAAGTCCCGACGCTCACCGTTCCGGCCCTGGTGCGCCGCTGTGGTCAAAGGCGCACGACCAACCCGACGACGAGAACGGTGGTGCGCTCGCGCGCGGAGAGAGACATGGACCGACTGGCGCGGCGAGCGGGCCTTGGAAGGAGTGACGGTATGAAGGGATTTCGCATCGCGATCATCCTGGGGGTGGTTGCAGCGGTCGCCCTGGTGGCGGCGATTGTGACCGCGCATGCTGGAGTAGTGAGGCCCATTGGGCCCGGCGGTGGCGAATGGCGGCCGCCAGTGGTTGCCGCGCGCGGGAGCGGCCAGAGTGGAGCTCCTTGTGCGGGCGCCATCAGTCAGGTGAGCCCGGAGGCGCTGAAAGCGCTGGAGGAACTCCGCGATCAGCACGTGAAGGACATGCAGGCCTGGTGGTCCAAGTACGGTCAGGACCCGATGAGCGCTGCGGCCCAGAAGGCGCTGACGCAGCTACGCAACGAGCATCGGACCGAGCTCCAGGAGTTGCTCAAGAAGTACGATCTGCAACTAGGGCGTGGACTGGGGTATGGACGAGCGATTGGCAGTGAGGGTTGGCGGCAGTGGCCCGACAGGTGCATGCAAGGCGGGTTCGGCGCGTCGGTGCGAGAGGGCGAGAGTCTCTAAGCCCTCAGCGGTATGGGACAGTTCTCCCAGCCGCAGCCGCCCGTGAAAATGGTTGACGTTCCACGTGGAACGCGTGGAGCGGGGTGACGAAAACCGAACGGGCCGCGAAAACCCCAGAGAAGAAACAGGGAAGGGGCGCCTGCGGCGCCCCTTCCCGCACCCGACTTGCGACCAAGCGGCTTCACAGCCAACTTCTTAGCATCCCGCTCCAGCTACCCGCTGTTGTCCACATCCAGCCTTTGCACATCCTGCTCGAGCCTCCCACGGGCCGCTTGGTCGCCGGACTGTCGGTCTTGTTCATCGCGCGCGGCGGATCGTTGCTGGGAGTGTGACCGCTTGTCGCGCAGCGCCTACGCTGGCCGGCGCATGACGTGCGCCGCTCACGGTCTCTTCCGCGCTCGATCAGCCGCGCGCGCTATCTGTCTTTCTGCTCACACGGTCACGTCGCTTGCCTTGAGGCCGACCGGCTCGGGATTGCCGGCGCCGCTGGCGTACGTCTCTTTGAAGATCTCCATGAGGATTGGGCTCTCGCGCACACAGTTCAGGGCGATCTCGGCGTGGTGCTTGGTGTAGCCATTGCCGATGATCATGGTCGTGTCGGCGCCGATACCCTCGGCCCCAAGGGCGGCCGCCGTGAAGCTGGTGGCCATGCTGAAGAAGTACACGACCCCCTCGTCCTTGGTGGCGAGCACCGACGACATTTCCGTGTTGGGAATGTCGACGCAGTTGATCGTCAGATCGGCCATCTCTCCGTTTGTGTGCTTCACCATCTCGTTGTAGACGAAGAGCTGGTCTGTGGCGCTGCCCTGGAAGATGACGTCGGCAAAGCCGGTGCGCTCCAGGCGCTTCTTGCCCGCATCACCATGCACGATCCCGATGACCTTGCCGGTGACGCCCACCCGCTTGTGCGCCTCGTAGGCGCAGAGCAGACCTGACTTGCCGCCCGCGCCAACGATGAAGACGGTCTGTCCCGGCTTGCAGAGCTTAGCCGCTTGCGCCGGGGCGCCAGCGACGTCCAACACGGCGAGGGCGAGCGCCTCGTCCATGTCGGTGGGCATCTTCGCGTAGATGCCACTCTCGAACAGGATGGCCTGGCCCTTCACCTTTACCTGGCAGGTGTCCTTGTTGATCGAGATGATCTCGTCAACCTTGAGGGGGGTGAGCGACAGTGAGACGAGTGTGGCGATCCGGTCGCCGACCTTGAGATCACGGTCCTTCAGCTTGGGACCGATTTCCTTGACGGTGCCCAGCAGCATGCCACCTGAGCCGGTGTCTGGGTTGTGGTGCTTGCCGCGTTTGGCGATGATCTCCAGGCTGTGGCGCGCCATCCGCTTGACGTCGCCGCCCTCTGCCTCCTCAATCTGGGTGAAGCTGGCGGCGTCGATGTTGAGCGTGTCCACGTCGATGAGGATCTCGTTGTCGTAGATCTCCATCGTGTTGTCGATGCGCCACGCGGGCTGGGGCAGGACGCCCTTCGGCTCGAGCACCCGGTGTGCGCCGTACTTGTTCCCTTCTTTCATGCTCCCTCTCTTTCGTCCACTCTCACCTGCTGCCAGCCTCGCGGGGCCTCGTTGGGCCCGACTCGAAGCTGCCCCTCAAGACTCTGAGCAATGATGCTGCGTCGTGAGCTTGAGCGGCACATTACCCAGCGGCTCTCTCAGCCTTCCACCTTGATCACGGCGCCCGCACCTTGGCCGCCTCCGACGCAGGCAGAAGTAAGGCCGATCTCTTGGCCGCGCTTACGCAATTCATGGATGAGGGTCACGATGAGGCGCGTCCCCGTGTTGCCGAGCGGATGGCCGAGGGCGACTGCGCCGCCGTTGACATTGACGATGGCCGGGTCGAGGCCCAACTCGCGGATCGCTAGAGCAGCCACACAGGCGAAGGCTTCGTTCAGTTCGGCAAGGTCCACATCGGCGGCCTTCAAGCCCGCTTTTTCCAGGGCTTTCTGTCCCGCGACGGTCTCGCCGTAGCCCATGATCTCCGGCGGCACCGCTGCCGTAGCGTAGCTCACAACCTGGGCGATGGGCTGCAGGCCAAGCTCCCTTGCCTTGGCCCGCGAGGTGACCACGAGAGCGCTCGCTCCGTCGGAGATGGCCGACGCGTTGCCCGCGGTGACAACACCACCTTCTTTGAAGACCGGCTTAAGGTTGGCAAGCGCCTCGGGTGACGTCTCACGCGGGCACTCGTCGGTATCGATCACCTTGGGCTCGCCCTTGCGCTGTGGGATCACGATGGGGAGAATCTCGTCCTTGAACTTGCCCTCCCGAATCGCCGCGGTGGCGTTGAGCTGGCTGCGGTAAGCGATGTCGTTCTGCAGCTCTTTGCTGATGCCGAAGCGTTCGCTCAAGATTTCGCCGGTGTAGCCCATGTGGTACTGCCCGATGGCGCACCAGAGACCGTCGAGGACCATAGCGTCGTAGAGCTTGTCGGCCGGCATGCCCATGCGGTAGCCACTGCGTCCGTTCTGCAGTAGCCAGGGGCCGCGAGTCATGTTCTCGGTGCCGCCGACCAAGTAGATGTCGCCGTCACCGCACTTGATCGCCTGCGCGGCGATGATGAGTGCTGCGGTGCTGGACACGCACACGCGGTTGACGGTCATCGCGGGAATCGAGTCGGGGATGCCCGCCTTGAGAGCGGCTTGGCGGGCGGGGTTTTGGCCCAGGCCGGCCTGGATGACGTTACCGAAAATCACCTCGTCGAGCTGCTCGCCAGCAATGCCCGCTCGCTGCAGGGCTTCCTTCATGACGGCTGCGCCAAGGTCGACGGCCGGAACGCTCGAAAAGCCCCCCTGGAACTTGCCCTGTGCGGTACGAACCGCGCTGAGAATAACGATATCCGTATCAGCCATGTGCGTTCTCCTCCTTGTCCGCCTGCGGGTACACCGTGCCGGGTGGGGCGCACCGCGGACACGTCTCGAGCGGGCGTGTCTGGTCTCGTTGGGTAGGGGTGGCGGACAGGAGGCCTGGCTCCCTTCTCGCCAAATGAGTTCGTGCACCTGCCATTGGCGCTTCAGGCCTTGCTCTCACGGCGGCGCACAACTTCTTGTGCCAAGTACGAGGCCACACTGAGCGGCGAGGTGTGCGGGCCGAAGCCGGCGTCGTAGCCGAGCTCCTTGGCGAACGCGTTGTTGATGCGCGGTCCGCCCACGACGAGGATGAACTTGTCGCGCACTCCCTCGGCCTCACAAAGTTCGATCAACTTGGTGAGGTTCTGGACGTGGATGTTCTTCTGCGTGACGATCTGCGAGACGAGGATCGCGTCGGCGTGGCGCTCCAGCGCTGTCTTGAGGAGTTGCTCGCAGGGGATCTGCGAGCCCATGTTGAGTACCTCCATCTCCGGGTAGCGCTCGAGTCCGTAGTTGCCAGCGAAGCCCTTCATGTTGAGAATGGCATCGATGCCGACCGTGTGCGCATCGGTCTCGATGGCGGCGCCGACCACGCTGAGCTTGCGACCGAGGCGCTCCTTGATGAAGCGGTTCACCGCGTAGTAGTCCATCTCCTCGACTTCGAGGTAGTCGCCCTTGACTTGGTCGGGGTCGATACCCTGCGGGGCGCTGCCATAGGCGACGTAAAACGTGAACTGCGGGTCGATGCCCTTCGCTTCAGCGATGCTGACCTCGGTGAAGCCCAGTTGCTCTAAGAACTGCTTGCCCACATCGGGCGCCTTGACTGAGTACGGAATCGGCAGCGTGAAGGAGAACTGCATCACTCCGTCGTCGCGAGTATCACCATACGGCTTGACGATCATGACGCCCTCCCCTCACTCGTGGCGGTCTCGGCCTGTTGCCGCGAGGCCGCGAAGAGCTCTTGCTCGGTGACGCGCTTCGGCGGCGCCGGTGGTCCGCTGGGGCGCCCCTCACGTAAGGCGTCGTAGAAGGGGTTGAAGTAGTCAGGCGCCTTGACGATGACCCCTTCGCGGCCGCGGCCACCCTCCGGCTCGCGTTTGACGTCGGCGAACTCGCCGTCGGCGAGGGCTTGGAAGAGCCCGATGTCGAGCACGTGCTCAAGTTGGGCAACGGCCTTCTCAAGCACCTCGTTGGCGCGCGTCTCGATGAGACCACCGGGCCGGAAGTTCACCTCGCCCAGCAAGTGGCGATTGGCCTCGAAGACGTACTTGGCGTTGCGGATCGAGAGGTAGCGGTCTTGCAGCAACGGTGTGTGCAGCGCCTCGGTGAGCATCCCCAAGAGCATGATGTCCTGGCCGGTGAAGATGCCGGTGAAGTTGAACATGGCGTCGATCACGTGGCCCTGGAAGATGTCGCCGGTCATGTACTTCGTCGGCGGCATGTACTTGAGGGGGTAGTCGGGGAAGAGCTCGCGGATGAGCAGCGCGTCAGCAATCTGGTAGACGACTTGATCTGGAGTGGCCGGGTTCATCTCGAACGCGTGCCCGAGGCCGATCTGCCACGGCTCGAGGTTGGCCCGCAGGGCGAACTCCTCATTGATGAAGTCGGAGCTCACCACGGTGTGCGCCTGCGTGAAGGCATCGGCGGTCGTGAGATAGTTGTCCTCGCCGGTATTGATGATGATGCCCGCGCGCGCGTTGAGGAGTCGCGAGAGGTACTGATCGACGAACGTGCGCTTCATGTTGATGTTACGGAAGATGATGCCGTACATGGAGTCGTTGAGCATCATGTCGAGGCGCTCGAGCGCTCCCATGGCGGCGATCTCCGGCATGCACAAGCCGCTCGCGTAGTTGCACAGGCGGATGTAACGGCCGACCTCCGCCCCGACCTCGTCCAGCCCAGCGCGCATCAGGCGGAAGTTCTCTTGCGTGGCATACGTGCCGCCGAAACCCTCGGTGGTGATGCCGTACGGAACGTAGTCCAGGAGGCTCTGTGCGGTGGTGCGGATGACGGCGATCACGTCCGCGCCGGCGCGTACGGCCGCCTGCGCCTGGACGACGTCCTCTTTGATGTTGCCAGTGGCGACGATGACGTACACGTAGGGTCGCGCCGGTTCGCTCGTCTGGGCAATTAGCTCGGCGCGGCGCGCGCGCACAGCGTCGATGCGCGCGACGCCTTCGGCGGCCAGCTCCGCCGCGCGAGCCTCGACGGCGGCGTACCGCTCAGGAGGAACGGGTGCCAATGTGAGGTCGCCACGCGCGAGTGCCTCGGCGGTCTGCTGGGCATCGGTTCCCGACCGCATCATCAAGTCGACGAACGGCCGCATGACGCCGCTAGGGAGCAGCGGACGCGCCTGCTCAACCACGACGTTCACGAGTGGGACGTCGATATCGTTGACGCCCGTGATGCCTAGCAGGCGCAGGCTGGCGCGCTCGACCGAGTCAGTTGTGTGCGCCTCGATGTGCTGCCAGACGTCGTCAGCGATGGACTTGGCCGCCTCACGGGCACGGGCGACCATCGCCTCGTTGAGTGAGATCTTGTGCTCCACTCGACCTTCCTCCCGGCGCTACAGGGTACTCTTCGCGGCGACGGGCAGACGCGCGAGCCCGTTCACAACGTCGAAGACGGGGACGCGATCGCCGACTGCGTCGGCGATCGCGTCGAAGAAAAGTTCAGGTTGATACGGCTTAGGCAGCCGGAATGGGTTGGTCGTCACGGCGAGGACGCGCAGGGGGGTCAGGACGCGGAGGTCCACGCCGCGACGTAGGAGCCGCGACACGGTCGCAGGAGGCGCGATCAGCACCGTGGCGTCGCGAATCACCAGGCGCAGCGTGCGGCGGGGGGGCAGGACGCGGAGGAAGTCATCGACGAACTCTTGGGTGAGTGCACCGCCGATGAAGAGGGTGTGCGTCCCGCACCGCATCACTTCGCGGGCAACTTTGACGCCTTCGCCTACGACCGTGTCGAGCTCCAAGGGTGTCTGGTGGCCCCGCTCATCAACAGAGAGAGCGCGCACGTGGGTCAGCAATTCCGGGGCCACCAAGCTCTTGGTCTCTGGGGGTACTTCGGGAAGGGTGAGCAACTGTAGTGCCGCTTGGGTTGTGGCGACTGTCTCGGTGAGGGTGTCGGCCACGAGGCCGCCCGTAGCGACGATAACGCCGTCGGTAACGCGCGGCGAGGCGCTGCCAAGGCGGTTGATAGCGCCGTCAACTAAGACCTGATCGGCGCCGTTGGCGAGGAGTCGCGCGATGGTCGCCCGCACCTCGGCCAACGTGGTCGGGCCGCTCACCTCCACGTGACCTTCACCCAACGCTTCGCCGATCAGCACCTTGCCCAGCGCGGTACGGAAGGGCAGAGTTTCGATCAGGCGCATGTGGTACTGGGAACGAGCCAGCGAGCCTTCAGTAGTAGCGACGAGAGTGCCGCGCGGCGGCGCCACCCGTGGTTTGGCAAGCCCGGTGAGGTGGTCGGTGCGCTCGCCGTCGAGGCCGAGCGACGTGAGGCCGAACCGGCGAGCGCAGTTGGCCATGAGACTGTTGACGACTGTCGTTTTGCCGGCGTTCTTGACCAAGCCGATCACAGCTAGAGCGCGCGCATCGCACGTCTCGACGATCTCGTACAGTCGGGCGGCCGCTCCTTCACGAGCGCCGACCTTGTCGGTGAGTTTGGTCTGTAGGGGTGTATGCGTACCCACGAGCCTATGCCCCCGGCGACTGTTGGTCTGGTACGGGATCCGACACGGTCACCGCGCACGTCTTGCTGAGCTCGAGTGGGCGGGCTGTCTCGAGGTGCTCCGGGTGACGAATCTCTTTCAGGTAACTGAAGATGGTGTAGCGCGACAAGTCGAGCGCCTCAGCTACCTGCTCGGCTGAGCGTTTGACGAGAAACGCCCCGCGCTCCTCGAGACGCTTGACGACCTCGCGTTTCTCGTCCCGTGTCATCGCGCCGGGCGTCTTGCCCATCTCGCTCAGGACACGCGTGATCATGGCTGCGACGACTTCGCGGATGTCGTCGGCGAACACCTCATGTGTCTCGGGCAGGGCCTCGCTGCCCAGTCGGCCAACGGCGGTCAAGGCACTCAACGTGCGCTGTGCGTGCACGAGTTCGGAGATATCGAAGTTGACGCCGAGCACGCCGATGGGCCGATTGTCGCAGCCACGCAAGGTGACCGCGAGCGACTTGAACACCTTGCCGTCGTGCGTGCTGACGTACAGCCGTACGTCGGGAGCCGTGCCGTCTTGAACGTGTTTCAGAGAGCTCAGCATGAGGTCTGTGGGGACGTCGCCGACGCGGCGCCCCGTCACGTGCCCGTTTTCGATGGCGACGATCGAATGCGGCAGCCGCTCGAGGTCGTGCAAGACGACCTCGCAGTGGGGCCCAAACATCTCGGCAAAGCCCTCGACGAGCGGTATGAAAGCGCGCAGTTCAGGATTGATCGGGCGCACTTGGCGCCACCTTTCTGAAACGGGCTGGGCATCCTCCTCCTGGAGGAATGTATACACCTCACCTGAGGCGCTTGTCAAAAAAAGTCAAGTAGATGCCAAGTTTTGTTGAGAAAGCGACGAGCGATGTGCCGCTTCCGAGCAAACAATGCGACTGAGCTTGCCGTTACGGCAAGCTCAGTCGCAGAAACCTCCGCCATCGCGAAAGGTTCACTCTCAGCCGCGGCGCTGTCGCGAGAGGTTCACCCACAGCCGCGGCGCCCCTGCGGGAGGGTTCACCCTCGGCCGCGGTGTTCACCCTCGGATGCGGCGGTGACAGGCCGTGCGCCGACCGCCGACGCAGGAGATGGTCGGCCGGAGGGGGCGAACAGCTACGGTGACGGGCTGGCCGCGAAAGTTAGAGTCCGACCGGCTTGGTCCCGAGCGTCGCCGTGAGCTGCTGTGTGGTTGTGCCGCGGATGATCTTGAGCGTTACTTTGTCGCCGGGTTTGTAGCCAGCGATCGTGTTGATCAAATCCTGGCTACTGGCGATGGCTTTGCCGTTGATGGCCGTGATGATGTCGCCGCCGAGCACGAAGGGCTGACCCTGCAGGTTGACGTTCTCGTTGCCACCCTGGATGCCGGCCTTCTCGGCGGGGCTCCCCGGGAAGACGCTGGCGACCAACGCACCGCTGTCCGTCGGCAGGTGAAAGGTGCGGGCAACGTCGGGCGTGATGTTCTCCACCGACACGCCGAGCCAGGCAGCTGGCTGCGCGTTTTGCAGCTGTTTCATCGAGTCGATCGCCGTGTTGATGGGCACGGCGAAGCCCAATCCAACGTTGCCCGCCTGGCCGTTGATCCCGGTGGTCGGCGAGGCGATCTGCTCGTTGATGCCGATGACATGCCCGGTCGAATCGATCAGCGGGCCGCCGGAGTTGCCCTCGTTGATAGCGGCGTCGGTTTGAATGCCGTTGGGGATCTTCTGCCCCGTGGGCGACTGCAAAGTGCGGTCGATCGCCGAGACCACACCGTTGGTCAACGTGAACTGGAACCCGAGGGGATTGCCGATGGCGACCACTGGTTCGCCGACTTGCACCTTACTCGAGTCGCCCAGCGGGAGTGGGTAGAGCGGTGGTGCCTTGCTCGGATCCACCTTGAGGAGCGCCACATCGCTGCTGCCGTCGACGCCGACCACGGTGGCGGGAATGGGCTGACTTTGGGCGCTGCCGCTGGTCTTGAAGATCACGGTCACCTTGGAGGCGGGTTGCGGCACGTTGCTGCTCTCGTAGTCAACGACAACGTGGGCGTTGGTCAGGATGAAGCCGTCCTTGGAGACGACGAAGCCCGACCCAATTGCTTGCCCGCCGCCTTGCGGGCCGAAGAGACCGATCGTGCCCGGAAACGTCGAGTTGATCTCCACAACGCCCTTGGCGTACTTCTGGTAAATCTGCTCGGGGGTGAGTCCGGTGCCGGAGCTATAGGCGGCCGGAGTCGTCTCGACGATCTCCGTCGTTTGCTGCTTCACCGACGTGACGCCAAAGGCAAGCATCAGGCCCATGACGAGCGCGGCACCGACGATGCCTCCGACGAGCCCCATGAGAAAACCTCGCGTACGTTGCATTATCGCCCCTTCCCTTGGCGTCGCCTGTTCGGCGTGTGTGGCATTACTGAGCTAAGCTGTGTCATCCGGCTACTTCTCTGTATGCTCTCTCTCATCTGTCTCCGAACGCTGTGCACGTTGGCTGCGAACTGGCGCCTCGGGCCTCATCGGCGCTCATCGGGGGCGCCGCTGCGCTGTCTCGCTCACCACCGCCGCGTCGCCGATATCGTCGGGCGGTGGTGACGCCGGCAGACGGACGACGAACGAGGCTCCCACACCCTCGGAGTCCACTGTCAATGTGCCGCCCATGAGCTCGACCAGCTCGCGCGCGATCGATAGTCCCAAGCCACTGCCCGATTGCGCCCCGTTCTGCGTGCCGTGGTAGAAGCGCTCGAAGATGCGCTCGCGCTCTCCCGGTGGAACTCCGGGGCCTTGGTCGGAGACGACGATGACGGCCGCTTCCCGGTCGCGCGAGAGGGCCACTGTGACGGTGCTATCGGCAGGCGAGAACTTGACGGCGTTGTCGAGCAACGCCCGCAGCACCTGCGCTAAACGCATCTCGTCGCAGTAGGCAACGAGGGGGGCTTCGCCGGTCTCTGCTTGGCTTACGACGATGCGAGCACCCTTGGCCGCGAGGCGCTGGCGAAACTCGGCTGCGACTGAGTACGCGAGCGGGGAGAGTTCGACTATGGCAGGATGCAAACGTATCCCACCAGCATCGACCTGCGAGAGGTCGAGCAAGCTGAGCGACAAGTTAGTCAGTCGATCGATCTGCTGGCGCATCAGGTCGAGAAAATCTCGCTGTGTCTCGGCGTCGAGATCGCCCTCGTCGAGGAGCTCCATGAACCCCGAGAGCGAGAAGAGCGGCGTCTTGAGTTCGTGTGAGGCGGTGGCGATGAACTCCCGCTGGGCGCGCTCAAGGCGCACCTGGTCGGTGACATCGCGCACGATGATGATGGAGCGGATGTCGCCACTGCGCTCCGCACGGTAGACGCTCGCCTCGAGAGTGCGCTCGTCACATTCGAAGACGACCGTTTGGTCTTCCCCCTGGCGCGAATCTTCCCAGGCCCGGACGAGGTCGTCTGGAGCGACGGCGCTCAAAGGAGTGCCGCTCTCGAGCGGCTGGCGGAGCAGCTCCCGGGCGCGGGGGTTGGCGGTGCGCACCTCACCGACTTCGCTGAGGCCGATCACGCCTTCCGTGAGGTCGTCCAAGAGCACCTCGACCTGCTCTTTCTCGCGTTCGATCTGCGAGAAAGCCTCGCGCAGGCGCTCGCCCATCGTGTTGAAGGTCAGCCCGAGCTGGCCGATCTCGTCGTGAACTCCAGCATTGACCTTGGCGTCGAGGTCGCCAGCTGCGATTGCCTCGGCACTGCGCTCGATACGCTTGATGCGTCGCGTGATGAAGTAGGCGGCCAGGTAGCCTACGGCCACCGCGAGCAGCAGGCCCAAGCCGGTCGCTAGCAGGAGCTGTCGTTCAACCGTGCTGACGGCGACGCGGACGTCGTGCAGAGAGGCGGAGACCAACACGATGGCCACCGGCCCAGGGACTCCGGCGGCGCGCAGCGGGACAGCCACGGCGGCATACTCGGTTCCGGCGACATTGGCGGTCGCCACGCGGATTGTGCCCGTTTGCTTGGCGAGGTTGAGCACCGGGAAGTCGAGGATGTTGAAGGGCGCTCCGCTGCGCGAGTCGGCAATCTTCACCATGTTGCTGGCGTTGAGGACAACGATACGTGCGTCGAGGCGGTTGTCGATGAGGCTCAAGGCGTAGCCAAGCTCGGGCTCTAGAGCCGACAATCGCCCTGTCGAGGGGTCGACTTGCAGGTACTGCGAGATCCCACCGATGACCAAGTCAGAGCTGCGGCCGAGGTCGTTGAGCTTCTGCGTGACGAGGCGATCCTCGAGCGGCGGGATCACGTAGAGGAAAGCAGTGAGGATTGCCACTGCCAGGACGGCGAGAAACAGGAGGGTCAGCCAGTTCTTTACGGAGCGCAGCATCGTTTGGCGCGCCTCTTCGCGCAGCGCCGTCAGAACTCGCGGAACTTGTAGCCGATGTTGCGCACCGTGAAGATGAACTCGGGGTCTTTCGGGTTAGGCTCGATCTTCTCCCGTAGATGGCGGATGTGGACATCGACGGTGCGCGCGTCGCGGTACTCCGAGTCGCCCCACACCACCTGCAGCAAGAGCTGGCGGCTGTAGACGCGGCCGGGGTGCGAGATGAGGGTCTTAAGCAGCTCGAACTCCATGTAGGTGAGGTCCACCTTCTCGCCGCGTACGAACACGTTGCGCTTCGGCAGATCGACCTCGAGGCCATCGACTTTCACAACCTCGATCCCGCGCGCCTCGACGTGGCCAGCCATCTCGGCGCGGCGCAGTTGGGCACGCACACGACTGCGAAACTCGCGCAGGCTGAAGCGATCCTTGGTGATGTAGTCGTCGGCACCGATCTCGAGGCCGAGCACCTTGTCGAACTCGTCCGACTTGGCCGTCAGCATAATGATCGGCACGATGCTCTCAGCGCGGATGCGCCGACAGACCTCCGTGCCGTCGATCCGCGGCAGCATCAAGTCGAGGATGACGAGGTCGAACTTCTCTCGGTTGAAGGCGTCGAGCGCCTCTTGACCGTCACGCGCTGGCACGACCTCGTAGCCTTCGCGCTCCAGCGGAAAGCGCAGGAGCTTCTGGATAGCCTCCTCGTCGTCGACGAGGAGGATCTTCGCCTTGGGAGCTGGCATCTAGACCACCTTCCTGTCGGGCTGGGCGACTGGTGGGCGTGCGAGGGGCCGTGCGCGAAACTGCGCCCCCAAAGCCGTGGCGATGGCCCGGCAACCGTCGAGGTCAGCGCCGGGCTGGTCGACTGCCGTGAGCGTCGTGGCCAAACCTTGCTGTACGCACTTTTCGGCGAAGGCGATCACGGCGCGGTGCGCCTTGGTGAATGTCGGCCGGCAAAGTTGGTCGTAGGTGGTTGGATCGGCGGCGTTGAGACTCACGGAGACGGCCTGCAGGCCGGCGGCTTTCAGCTCGCCGACCACGTCGCGCCCCGGGTTGAGGAGTTCTCCGTGACCGTTCGTATCGAGCCGAGTAGCGATGCGTCGTAGGCGCAACCATTCCGTCACGTGCAGCACAGCGTCTAGACGCAACGTCGGTTCGCCGAGGCCACAGAAGACGACCTGCTGCGCCGGCCCATCGAGGAAGGCGACCTCAAGCGCCCGCTCGATCTCTTCGACCGTAGGTTCGCTCACCAGGCTGAGGTCGTAGCCGTACACGGAGGTCGTGAACTCGCGCAGGCAGAACGTGCACGAACACGAGCAGCGGTTCGTGAGGTTGAGGTAGATATTGCCCTTGGCGCGATAGGCGATCGTGTCGGCGTTCACGCCGTCGATTATAGCGCGATACACTTACGCTCAGGAGTACCGGCCAAGAAAGGCCCCGTATGAGAAGTCTCGCAGACGAACTGATTGACCTGAGCGCCGGCTTGCGCACGGTCGTCTTGCCCTTCTTGGGACTGCACGCCGCCCGTGCGCACGCCGGCGCGGCGGTCGGCGGCGACGTCACTTTCGCCATCGATGAGCGGGCCGAGCGGTACCTCGCCGAAATCATGGCGACGCGGCTGCCCCGCTGGGCCTACTACTCGGAGGACCGCGGGTTGCAGGGACCGAGCGACCCCGAGATCGTGCTCATCGTCGACCCGATCGACGGTACGCGGCCGGCGGCGGCCGGCTTTGAGGCGGCCTGCGTGAGCGTGGCCGCCGTGGCGCCGGCCGCCGCCGGCCGCATCGGACAGCCGACGATGAGCGACGTGGTTGCTGGCGTCATCCAGGAGATCAAGTCCGGCGACCTCTTCGTTGCTGAACGGGGCGCTGGCTTTTCGATGCGAAGAGCCGCTGACGGTGGCGAACTACCTTTCCTGCCCTCCCCGCGGGCCGACATCGAGGGCCTCTTTTGGACGCTTGGTTTTCGCGGCCGCCCGGCGCTCGTGCTGGCGGGCGTGCTCGAAGAGCTGATCGACCGCTCCAGCGTGCAGGGAGCGATGTTCGACCTGGGCTCGGCCACCTACTCCATCACCCGTATTCTGACCGGCCAGCTCGATGCCTATGTCGACATCGGTCCGGCGATCATCGCCGCTCACCCCGAGACCGAGGCCGACTTTCGCCGCGTCGGTCTGGGGGCGGTACTCAACAACTCGCCCTATGACCTGGCGGCGGCATACCTGTTGTGCAAGGAGGCTGGGCTGCCCATCGGCGACGCCGATGGGCAGCCCCTCGACGATCGACCACTGCTCGGCTCCGACATGCGTTACCAGATGGCCTGCATCGCCTCCTCGAATGAGGAGTTGCAGCGGCAACTCGTGGCGGTCGTGCAGCGCGGCCTGCGTCGCTATCGGCCGCGAGCGATCGGCGATCCTCTCCGGGTGAGCGAGAGCGCGACGGAGGTCGGCGATGCATGAGGGCATCCTCTACGACACGCTCCCCGACAACGAGGTCCGTTGCCGGGTCTGTCCACACCTGTGCCGGATCAAGCCGGGCAAGGCGGGCATCTGCCGGGCGCGGGTAAATCGCGACGGAAAACTCTACTCGCTCACGTACGGGCTGGTGAGCAGCGTAGCGGCCGATCCGATCGAGAAGAAGCCACTGTTCCACTTCTTCCCTGGCACGACGGTGCTCTCCTTGGGCACATTGGGCTGCAACCTCGCCTGCCGTGGCTGCCAGAACTGGCAAATCTCGCAGGCCGACGCGACGGCGGGGCTGGGCGACCTCCGTGAGTTGCCGGTGACCAACTTGCCCGTGCTGGCCGAGCACAATGGTTGTGCCGGGATCGCCTGGACCTACAACGAGCCGACGATCTGGCTGGAGTACGTGCTCGATGGGGCACGCGTCGCCCACGACCACGGCCTCTACACCGTGATGGTGACCAACGGCTACATCACCGAGGAGGCCCTCGACGTGGTCGCACCACACATCGATGCCTACCGTGTCGACGTGAAGGGCTTCAGCGACGCCTTCTACCGTGACTTCTGCCGGGTCAAGGCGTTCGCGCCGGTCCTGGCGGCGGCTGAGCGCGCCAAGCAGGTGCACGGCTGTCACGTGGAGATCGTCACGAACGTCGTGCCGACGATGAACGATGACGACCAGACACTGCGGGCCATCGCCGAGTGGATCGTCGCCAAACTGGGCGCCGACACGCCGTGGCATGTGACGCGCTTCATTCCCTACCTTGAGCTCTCCCACCTACCGGCAACGCCGATCAAGACACTGGAGCGCGCGGCGGCTATCGGCCACGAGGCGGGCCTGCAGTTCGTCTACATCGGCAATGTGCCGGGACATAGCGGCGAGAACACCGTGTGCCCCAACTGCCACCGTCTCGTCGTGCGACGCACTGGGTACCAAGTGGAGGACGTCGCTCTGCGCGGCAGCCTCTGTGCCCTGTGCGGTGTCAACTTGAACGTGCGGCAGTCGATGAAGAAGCCCCCGTCGGGACGCATGAACGGGTAGTGCGTGGGGCACAACTTGAGGAGGATTGCTGGTCATGGAGGCGATGGGAGCGGTGGAAAACGTGGTCACCTTGGATATCCCGGCTAAGCCGGAGTACGTGGCCGTGGGGCGCTTGGCCTTGGCCGCCCTGCTGCGCGAGGCCGCCTTCAGCGACGATGCTGTGGCCGACATGAAGCTCGCCCTGACGGAGGCGTGCTCAAACTCGATCCGCCACGCGTTCGGCGAGGCCAACGGCCAGGTGCATCTCACCTTTACGCTCGACGGCGAGCGCCTCGTGCTGGGCGTTCGTGACGAGGGCGTCGGTTTCGCCGAGGAGGAGGTTGAGGCCGCGGCGTTTACGCCAGGCTCGACGACGAACCTGCCCGAGGGGGGCATGGGCTTCTCCATCATCCGCGCTGTGGTGGATGAGTTCACCCTAGAGCATCCAGTCGCTGGTGGCACGCAGCTGACCATGACGAAGCTCAAGCGCGCCTGAGTGCTGCGGCCGGGGTGCCGGCGCACACCGTGAGTCGACTCGACGAGATCATCGCCAGCTTCGCGCTGGAGCCCGCTGCCGCTCAGGGCCTGCGTCGTTACGTCGAACTTCTGGCCACCTATGACCGGGCCAATATTGTCGGCTTGCGCGATCGCGACGCGATTGCCGAGCGACTGGTGGGCGATTCGCTGGCGCTGCTCACGCTCGCGGAGGTGCGTGCGCGCGCCGACGCGCTTGACAGCGAGTCCGGCAGCCCCGCGCTCGGCAGCCCCGCGGCAGGCGGCCCGGCGCCCCGCAGCCCGGCGTGGGCCGACCTGGGCAGCGGCGGCGGCGTGCCGGGCATCCCGCTGGCCTTGGCGCTGCCGCGAGTGACCATGGTCCTCGTCGAGGCGGTGGGCAAGAAGTGCGCCTTCCTGGAGCAAGCGGTGTTGGCGATGGAGCTCCAGGAGAGGGTGCGCGTCGCCTGGGCGCGCAGCGAGCGACTGGCGGCGCTCGGTAGCGCCGACCGGGAGGCGTACGCAGTCGTGGTAGCCAAGGCCGTGGGACCCCTAGCGACCGTGGCTGAGCTGGCAGCGCCGCTCCTGCAAGTGGGTGGCGTGCTGCTGGCGCCAAAGACGGGCGAGGCAGTGCGCCGCCTCGCGCCGCTGCAGCGCTCGCCCCTGCGCGATTCGGTCTGCGCCATCTTCGAGAAGGTCGCACCGGCGCCCGAGTGGCTGCCGCGGCGAGAGGGCCTTGCTCAGCGGCGGCCGTTGTCGTGAGATGGGCGCCCCGGTATCATCGAAACCCATGAGGGAGCCAGCGTGAGCAGGGTTATCGCCGTCTGTAACCAGAAGGGCGGAGTAGGCAAGACAACGACGGCAGTGAACCTTGCCGGGTGCTTAGCTGAGGCAGGCGCGCCGGCGTTGCTGATCGACCTCGATCCACAAGCGAACGCTAGCGGCGGCCTGGGCGTGCGCGTCGAAGAGCCGATCGCCTCAACCTACGCGGTCCTCGCGGGTGTGCGCCGCCTGAGCGAGATCGTTACCCCGACCGCGGTGGAGCAGTTGCACTTGGCGCCGTCGTGTCCCGACTTAGCGGGTGCGGTGGTCGAGCTGGCGGAGGCGCGTGACAAGGAGTATGTCTTGCGCCGGGCGCTCGACGGCCAAGTCGAACCGTACGAGTTCGTGTTCGTCGACTGCCCACCGTCGTTGGGTCTCCTGACCATCAACGCGCTGGCGGCAGCGCGCGAGATCATCGTGCCGGTGCAAGCCGAGTACTACGCGCTCGAGGGTCTCGCCCAGCTCTTGCGCACGATTGACCTTGTACGCGAGCACTTGAACCCTGAGCTGCACATCTTGGGAGTGTTGCTCACCATGCTCGATGGGCGGACGAACTTAAGTCGAGAGGTGGTCGCGGAGGTCCGCCACCATCTCGGTGCTCAGGTCTTCGAGACGGTGGTGCCGCGCAACGTCCGCCTCGGCGAGGCACCCAGCCATGGCCTGCCCATCTCGCGCTATGATCCCTCCTGCGCGGGCAGCGACGCGTACTTCGATCTAGCCAAGGAGGTCGTCTCTCGTGCCTGAAGAGAGCAGCTCGAGTTCTAGCGGTGCCGGAAGGAAGCGCGGGAGCGCTAGCGGGGCACTGAAGGCGGGCGTGGCCGGCGGCGGCAAGGCGCCGGTCGCCGGAGCCAATCGGGCGCTGGGCCGCGGCCTGTCGGCCCTGATTGGCGAGCGTCTGGACGAGGCACGGTTGCGCGACGAGGGCGCCTTGCGCGACCTGCCGCTGAGCGCCATTCGCGTCTCGCGGCGTCAGCCGCGGCGCACGTTTGCCGAGGACGAGCTGAACGAGCTGGCCGAGTCAATTCGTCAACTGGGCGTCGTGCAGCCCGTGCTCGTGCGGCCGGCCACGGGAGATCCACCGACGTATGAGCTGATCGCCGGCGAGCGTCGTCTGCGGGCGGCGCGCTTGGCGGGGCTCGCGAGCATCCCGGCGGTCGTGCGCACGGTCGACGAGGCTGGTTCGCTAGAGATCGCCTTGGCGGAGAACGTGGCCCGCCAAGACTTGAACCCGATCGAGGAGGCACACGCCTACGCGGCTCTTGCCGACGAGTTCGGCCTGACGCACGAGCGTATCGCCGAACTCGTCGGCAAGAGCCGCGTCTCGGTCACAAACCTGCTGCGTCTCTTGGAGTTGCCCGACGAGGTGCAAACTAACGTTGAGCAAGGCGAGCTCAGTGAAGGACACGCGCGGGCGCTGTTGGGCCTGGCCGACCACGATGAGCGACGACGGGTGGCCCGTCAGGTCATCCGCGAGGGCCTCACGGTGCGCCAGACTGAGGCCCTCGTCCGCCGCCTCGTCGAACAGTCGGCCACCGGCGTCGTGAGCCCGAGGCCGCGGCCTGCCGATCCTTTCGACGAGCTCACAGACGAGCTTTACGGACTCCTCGGCGCGCCGGTGCGTGTGCGTTCCGGCAAGCGGGGCGGGCGCGTCGAGATCCATTTCAAGGATCGGCGCGAGCTCGAACGGCTCGTCGATCTGCTGCGCCGGCTGGCCGAGCGAGAACTGCGCTAGCTTACGCGCGCATCTGCTGCGCCGGCTGGCCGAGCGAGAACTGCGCTAGCTTGTGCGCGCTACTGAGTGGCCGAGCGGCCGACCACGCCGGGTCGCCGCGCAGCGCCGTACGTTTACGGCGTGCCGCCGGCTCCCTTCTTGCGCGGCTCCACGCTGGGCAGGACGCTTGCCGCGGGCGTAAGCGTAGGTGCCGGCAGGGCTTGACCGGTCGCTGAGGTTCCCTGCGCGCCGGCGGCCGGCGTCAGCGTTGGCGAGGGCACGAGCGATGTGGTTGATACGCTACCAGGTGCCATACTTGGCGGGCTCGTCGGCAGTGTGGTACCGGTCGGCGCTGTCGAACTGGTCGTCGTCGGTACGTAGATCGTTGTGCCGTCGGCGAGGCGGTAGAGCTGACCGATGAGGGTTCCTAAGCCGCTTGCCTGCTGACCTGGCTGCAAGTTCAACGTCTCCACCGAGCTCCCCTTCTTGACGATGACCTGCATGTCGGCCTGCCCGGGATTCTTGACGATCGTCAGATCTTTGCCGGTGAGCACGTCGGAGAGGCCGATGCCGGTGAGGGCGGCGAGGAGGAAGGCGACGGCCAGGACAATCGCCACATCGAACAGGTTGACGACGCCATCGAGGGGATCACCGTTGCGGTCGACCTTGTTGATGCGCCGGCGGTGCATGAAGCGCAAGTGGTCGCTCGGCTCCTGAAGGACCGAGGGCGGATAAGAGACGACGTTTTGCTCAACGTCGGGACTCACCGTCACTCACGTCTCTGCGTCAAAGTCGAGCGCTTGCGTGACCTCGCCCGCCGGCGCAGCTAACGCAGTCTCGGCAGTGATCCCGCCCGTTGGCTCAGCAGCTATCGGCGCCGCGGCCGCCGTCTCGCTGGCAGGCTCAGCCGCGGGCCTCGCGACAGGTATCTCGTCGCCTGGCTCAGCCTCCGGCGTTTCGCCAGCGACCTCGGTGCTGGCAACCTCCTCCGGCCGCACCTGGCGCTGCCGCGGCCGCCCGGTCTTCAGGCGCTCGTCACTGCCTTCGAGGAGCTCCAGCAGGTACTCCAAGTCGGAGATGTCCTGGGAGTAGAAGCGGTCGCGGAAGACGCTGATCATGAACGCTAGGCCGCCGATGAGCAGACCGATCACGGTCACCGAGAAGGCGATGCGCAGGTTGTCGGACAGCTGCTGCGTGTTGCCCTTGGCTAGCCCCTCGAGGGCGGGCGCCAAGGGGATCAAGGTGCCCATGAGGCCGAGCATCGGACCGACGCGCACGAGGATCCGCGTGCGCTCCAACCGTTTGACCGTGTAGAACTCATACTCCTGCAACAGCTTGAGCGGCTTCACCGCCAGGCGGCGTGTCTGGTAGTTGCGGATCAGGTCGTACAAGAAGCGCACCACGACGATCGAGTAGGTGTTCTCTTGCAAGAGCCGGTACGCCTTGCGCGGCTGACCGGCGAGGAACGCCTCCCGAGCCCGCAGCGTGCTCGACTCGAGCGTCTCCAGGTCGCGGTAGCGCACGCGCAGGTAGACTTCGTAGAGGAACACACCCAGCTCAATGAGCATCCACACCAGGCAGCCAATCGCCGTCACCAGGACTGGGTAGAGGAGGATCTTCGCGGTAGCGAAGATCACCTGCTGAATGTCGTGGGCGAGCTGGCCGTTATCCATGGAGTAGGCAGCCTACTTTCGCACGAAGGGCAGGAACCGGAAGACACTGTACCAGTGGCGCTTTGGGCGGAGGAGGGGGCCGTGACTGCGCGGTGGGACGCGGCCGTAGGCGGCCTCGGCCAGAGCGGCGAGGCCGTGCTTCTGCGCCACATAGGAGAGGAGCGCGCCAAGCGGCAGCAGAGCCACCAGCCCGCCGCCGACGTAGCCTTCGACGGGGATACCGCCACCGCCACCGTCTTTACCCGTCGAGGTGACTTGGCCGCTCACGACCGCTGAAGGTGTCGGCAGCGGCTGCCCGGTGCTCGGTGAAACGCCGGGCGTGGGCGTGCCCGTGATGCCGGAGGCGTTGAGGGCGGAGCCGGTAACGGTGCCCGGAGGTGTCGTGGAGGTCCCCGGCGTAACAGTGGCGTTGGGCAGCGACGTCGTGCCAGGGGTTGGGTAGAGGGTATGGCCGCCAGTAGGGGTGGTGCCGCTGGGCGTGCCGCCGGTCCCGGTGCCTGCCGTGCCGGTTGTCGAGCTGGCCACGGGGGCGGCGACCGTGAAATTGTGGGCGACAGTCGTTGAGTTACCTGCTCTATCAACGAGCTTGATCTGCAGCGTGTGCAGGGCGTTCGTGACGTTCGTCAGCGTCACGGCCAGCGAGCCGCTGTAGATCTTCACGTGACTCGTGATGTTGGTCTTGTCGAGCCAGACGCGCACGGCCTTCACATTGATGCCTGTGCCGCCGCCCTTCGGATTGTCGTGGTAGGTCGCTTGTACGACGACCGTGCTGGTCGTGAACTTGGCCCCGGCGGCCGGCGTGAACGAGTCGAACACGGGCCGGTAGGGCAGCGCGTGCGGGCTGCTCGGCAGGCCGAACGGGTAGACCTTGCCGGCCAGCGCGACCGTCGCCTCTGCGGTCGTCAAGAGCGGGTTGGCCGATAAGCCCTGGCGATGCTCGAAGGCCCCGTTGCCGGGCGAAGGTTGCAAACTGGTGAGGAAAGTCACCGGGTTGTGGCCACTCTTCACCCACGTCTTGGGTGACTGGCCCATGGCGATACCGGCCTGGATGGCCCACGCGGTCGACTCAGCATTGCTGGCGGGGTCAAACGAGTAAGAGGGGAACCCGCCATCGGCGCGCTGCTGACTGCGGATGAAGGCGAGCGCATCGGTGAGGACGGTCGCGCTGCGTGGTACACCGGCGGCGCGCAACGCCATGATGGCAGCCGCGGTGTCGTCGACGTCGGCAGTGCCGCCCGGCTGGTTGGCGAAGCCGCCGTTGCTCGCCTGTTGCGCCTCGAGCCAGTTGACCGCCGCCGCGATGTGTCCGTCGGTCTCGCCAGCGGCGTGCAAGGCGAGGATGGCCCAGACGGTCGTGTTGATCTTGGCGTAGGCGCTCGTGCTCTTGGCCCCCAGGGGTGAGAAGGCACCGTAGTCGGCGCTCGTGGAGTCGGTGTTCTGGTAGGCATCGAGCATCCCTGGCAGATCGATGCGCCGGGCGCCAGCGGAACCAATCAAGTCAGTGCGGCCAGCAGCCACGTAAGCGAGGATGATCTTGGCGTAGAAGTTCGGCACGTTGGTCACTGAGCCGACGGTCGCCTGGTTGGCGAGATCGACCGACTGCAAGTAGTCGATCGGCGACTTGCCGTTGGGTTTCCAGATGGCGCCGCCGGGATTCTCGCCAGCCGCCGAGATGGCCATAACGACCCAAGGGGTCAGCTGCGGATCGCCGTAGGTGCCCCCGAAACCGCCAGTTGTCGCCTGCTGGGCGTGGAAGTAGTCGAGCGCGCGCGTCAGGGATGACGCCCAGGCCGTCGCCGGCACCAGCGCTAAGATGATGAAGGCCAGCGTTGCTGCCGGCCATATGCGCTTGCTCACGGCATGTCCTCCAGTCCCACGAAGGTGACGCGGGTCCGGACCCGGAACCGAGCCACGATTCTAACAGCCTCCACTCCAAAAAGGCCAGCAAAGAGCGCCGTTGCGCCGACGTGGGCGACGTCGAAGGGCAGGCCCCGGGCGTAGAGGGCGAGAAAGGCCGGCCACGTGTGGGCCGTGAAGGAGATGTACATCCAGATGGTCACGAACCAGTCGAAGGCGAGCGCCATCAGCGCGCCAACGACGACGAGCTCCCAACGTCGTGGCATGCGTCCGCCCCTGCCGAGAAGGCCGCCAACCAAGCCAGTGGCACCCCAGGCGAGCATTTGCCAGGGCGTCCAGGGACCTTGACCGAAGAAGAGGTTTGAGACTAGGGCCGAGGTGGCGCCGACCATGAAGCCTGGGCCGGGGCCCAGGGCGACGCCGGAGACCAAGACGACGAAAGTGACCGGCTTGACGTTCGGAAGGCCAGCGAAGAGCACGCGGCTTGCGGTGGCGAGGGCGGCCAAGGAGGCGACGAGCGAGAGCTCTTGGGCTGAGGCGTCGCGGGCGCCGTAGAGGGCGAGGGCGGTCGCCGCGAGAGCGGCGACCGCAACGAACGAGACGGTGCCCCAGTCGATCGCGTTGGGTGCCAGGATGGCGTACACGGCCAGCGCGCCGGCCAGGGCCGCGAGGCTGGCGATGACGAGGCGGTTCACGTCGCTCTCCCAGGGTCCCCGTTGACGAGCGCCGGGTGCACGTTACCAACGGCGGCCACTTCGTCTTGGTGGTCGTGGCGCTGCGTACGCCACATGAGATCGCCTTCGTGCAGGACACCGGGGAAGCGGTCCCGCAACAGGCGGTTGATCTGCGTCGAGAAGAAGAGCGCTCCGTGCAACACCTCGCGTACCGGTCCATCGACGAGGACGCCGCCGTCGCCGAGGATGACGACGCGATCGGTGAAGCGGGCGGCGAACTCGACGTCGTGGGTGACGACGAGCACACAGCGGCCGTCGGCAACCAAGTGCGTGAGGAGCCGACCAAGGTCGGCCTTGTGCAGCGGGTCCATGCCGCGCGTCGGTTCGTCGAGCACGAGGAGGGGCGGCTCGCTGACGGCGACGAGCGCCAGGGCGACGCGCGTGCGTTCGCCGCCGGAGAGATCGCGCGGGTGACGTGGGAGCAGGGGCTCGACGTCGAAGGCGGCGAGCGCGCGGGCGCGCAGCCGCGCGCGCTCGCCGCCTTCGACGTCGAGCTGATCGAGGCTGTATTCGATCTCGTCGGCGACGGTCTCCTTGACGAAGTAGGCGTTGGGATCTTGGCCGAGGTAGCCGCAGAAGCGGGCCGCTTGGGCAACCGTGAGGTCGGCGACGTTGTGTCCGAGAAGACGGACCTCGCCGGCGACTGGCTTGAGCAGCCCGTTGAAGTGGCGCACGAGCGTCGTCTTGCCGGCTCCGTTCTCGCCCATCAGGGCGACGAGCTCGCCCCGATGCAGGCGCAGGTTGACGCGTTCCAGGATGAGCTCGCCGGGAACGTGGGCGGCGCTCAGGTTGCGCACCTCAAGGACCGTCTCAGGCGACGGCGGCTGCGCCGCCGTCGCCTGACCTTCCCGGGCGTCGCGGCGCGCTTCGAGGAGGTCACCTCGGGCGGTCTCCCCTTCCAACAAGTGACGTGCTTCCTTGACGGTCAGCGGCAGGAGCTGCGCACTCACGCCGGTTGCCTCCAGTGAGGTTGGAGAGCGATGCGCCCCCTCGGCAGGGGGCTTCTGGGCGAAGAGACGCGCGACGGGCGGCAAGAGTTCGCTGTGCGCGCTCGCTGCCCAGCGAGCAAACTGCTGCGGTTGGCCATCGAGAACCACCGCCCCGTCCTCCATGTAGAGGACGCGGGTTGCCAGGTGCAAGCAGCGCTCGACGCGATGCTCGGCCAAGACGATGGTCGCTCCGGTATCTTCGGACAGGCGCCGCACCGCGGCGAGGAGGTCTTCCGAACTCACCGGGTCGAGCTGGGAGGTGGGCTCGTCGAGGAGCAGGAGGCGCGGCTGCGTCGCCATGACGGCCGCCAGGGCGACTTTTTGCAGCTCGCCGCCGGACAGGGTAGCGAGCTCGGCGTGGCGTAGGTGTGAGAGGCCGAGGGCGATGAGCGCCTCCTCGACGCGGCGCGTGACCGCTTGTCCGGGGACGCCCAGATTCTCCAAGCCGAAAGCGATCTCGCGTTCCACTGTGGTCATAACGGCCTGGCTCTCGGGGTCTTGAAAGACGAGACCGACGTCGCCGGCCAAATCGCGGGCCTGCGCCTGACGTGTGTCACGGCCAAAGACGGTGACGCGACCGGCGAATACGCCGCCATGGAAGTGGGGCACCAAGCCGGCCAGGGCACGCAGCAGCGTTGACTTGCCCGAACCCGAAGCGCCGACGACGAGGACGACCTCGGTGGGCTCGAGAGCGAGGGTCACCTGGCGTAGCGCTGGACGCTGGCCGCCCGGGTAGGTGTACGTCACGCGCTGCAAGCGGGCGATCGTCGTCACGCGCGGGCCTCCGTCAGCAAGAGAGGGGCCACGAGGGCACCCACCAGGATCAGCCACCACCAGGCTGTAAGGCCGGGCCAGGGATCGTCGAGCAGCGGATAGTAGGTGTACGCGAAGAGGTGCAGCACGAGGCCGACGCCCAAGAGAAGGGCGGCAAGAACCGCAAGCGCCAGAGTGAGCCGGTCGCGCGGTCGCGTCAGGGGGCGCTTACTCCAGCGCGTCCGTTGTGGGCGGCCGTAGCCACGCGCCTCCATCGCTTCGGCGATATCCATGGCCCGCTCGAGGCTCTGGGTCGTGAGCGCGGCGAGGAGGGGCAGGCGGGCGGCGGCTCGCTGCCGCCGCCCGCCTGCGTCGAGCTCGACGCCGCGCGACCGCTGTGCCTCGGCGATGCGCTCTCCGTCTCGCGTGAGCACGGGGAACAAGCGTGTGGCCAGCGAGACGACCAGTCCCGAGCGAAAACTGAAACGGCTCAAAAGGCTGAGCTGGTCGTCAGCGTCCAAGACCACGCTGTAGAGGGCGAAGGCGCTGATCACGGTGGCCAGTCGCAAGGCCGTGCCCAAGCCGTAGTAGAGCCCCTGGATGGTGACGCGAATGTGCACGAGGGGGAGGTTGGCCTGCCAGAGCACGTCGAGGCCGCCACCGCTGAAGAGGGGGTTGAGCAGCGCGAGGAAAGCGGCGACGTAGAGGGCCATCTTGAGGTAGGGCAGAGCGGCGCGCAAGCGGCCGGCGACAAGGAGGGCCACGAAGACCAGGGCGAGGAGCAGGGCGAGTTGCAAGAAGTTGTTGAGAGCCAGGCCGGCGAAGGCGAGGACGAGGACGTAGGCGAGGCCGGCGAGGGGATGGAGGCGGGCGAGGCCGCGCCGGCGGCGCGGCC
>Ga0078972_1003654_pt1 | contig 45150 bp, 39 predicted proteins | sample YelNatPaOPGAMG01_FD_67568 | JGI IMG/M metagenome (GOLD analysis project Ga0078972, IMG submission 67568) | Hot spring thermophilic microbial communities from Obsidian Pool, Yellowstone National Park, USA - OP-RAMG-01 (SPADES assembly) (version 2) | ecosystem: Environmental > Aquatic > Thermal...
CGACACTCCGCTCGGCTCGGTCGGATCTCTCCTCCCGGCTGGAGTCTGCTACCGGGCGCTCCGGCGCTTACCCGGACAGGACTTGCACCTGCTGGAACAACGCGTCTTTCAGGACGCACCATTCGTAAATTATGACAGAGGCGCTCTACCCCTGCGATGCCGCAGCCGCCGCCGCATGCGCCGGCGCCGGCGCGAGCAACTTATCCTCGAACGCGTAGTCGATCGGCCGCTTCACGTGATGCCGCATGTACCACCGGTACGTCTCCTTCAACGTCGCCACGAAGTCGGCCGGCTTGAAGCCCAGCACGCGCTGCGCCTTGGTCACGATCTGCGTGATCGGCGGGATGTCGAAGTAGAAGCCGAAGTAAAGTTGCGGCCCCATGGGGTGGCCGCCCAACTGGTGAATCCGCTCCCGCGGCACGCGCACGATCGGCGGCTTCTTGCCGGCCGCCTCCGCGAACGCCGCCACCGCTTCCGCCTGCGTGACGGCGCGCGAATTCGCGATGTTGAACGCGTGCCCCACCGCGTTCGGCTCTTCCATCACCTTCAGGCAGGCAGTCACCAGGTCCTTGAGGTAGATGAACTGCATCAGCCTCCGCCCGTCGCCCGGCAGCACGATCGGCCGGCCGTCGCGCATCCGGTCCCAGAAGAACGCCTCGCGGTAAAACGGATTCCCCGGGCCGTAGATGAAAGGCGGGCGGATGGTCACCACCGGAAAGCCATCCCGCTGGTGCAGCCGGAACAGCGCCCGCTCGCTCATCGCCTTGTTGCGGACGTAGGGATCGGCGTGATCGTCCGGAGCCAGCGCGTCGCCCTCATGGTGGTTCAGCCCGTCGCCGTACGCCGCCACGCTCGACATGAACACATACCGCGAGAGATTTTTCCCGCACGCGCGCGCGGTCGCTTCCACCTGAGCCGCCGTCGTGCCTCGCTCCCAGTCGTAAACGTTGTCGAAGACGACGTCGAAGCTGCGGCCCGCCAGCGCGCTGCGCATCCCCTCCGCATCGTTGCGGTCAGCCTGGATTCCGGCCACGCGCCTGCCCAGGTCGTGCCCGGGCTTGCGGTGCAGCACGGTGACCTCATGGCCGGCTTTCAGAAGTTCTGCCACAAGCGCACGGCCGATAAACAGCGTGCCGCCGATAACCAAAACTTTCCTGGGGCCGGCGGGGCCCCGCTCCGCGGTTTTCATGGTCAGAGTGTCAGTCGTAATACTCTAAGCCGAGGTGCGTAATCAGGTCCTCGCCGCGCATCCAACGCAGCGTATTCTTCAGCTTCATCAACTGGATGAAAATGTCGTGCTCGGGATACAGCCCCGGCGCCGTCATCGGCGCCTTGAAGTAGAACGACAGCCATTCCTGGATGCCCTTCATGCCCGCGCGCTGCGCCAGGTCCATCAGCAACACCAGGTCGAGCACGATCGGCGCCGCCAGAATCGAATCGCGGCACAGGAAATCGATCTTGATCTGCATCGGGTAGCCCAGCCACCCGAAGATGTCGATGTTGTCCCAGCCTTCCTTGGCGTCGCCCCGCGGCGGATAGTAATTGATGCGCACCGCGTGGTACAGGTCTTTATAAAGCTCCGGGTAAAGCTCCGGCTGGAAGATGTAATTCAGCGCCGAAAGTTTGCTCTCTTCCTTCGACTTGAACGAGCCCGGGTCGTCCAGCACCTCGCCGTCGCGGTTGCCCAGGATGTTGGTCGAAAACCAGCCCTTCACTCCGAGCATGCGCGCCTTCAATCCCGGCGCGATCAGCGTCTTCATGAACGTCTGGCCGGTCTTGAAATCCTTGCCCGAGATCGGCAACTGCCGCTCGCGCGCCAGCTCGAGCATCGCCGGAATGTCGGTGGTCAGGTGCGGCGCGCCGTTCGCGTACGGCACGCCGGACTTGAGCGCCGCATACGCGTAGATCTGGCTGGACGAGATCTCCGGATCGTTCTTCTCGAGCCCGCATTCAAAATCCTTCAGCGACTGGTGGACGGCCGCCGGCTTGTGGTACACCTCCGTCGATCCGCACCACACCATCACGAGCCGCGACGCGCCGGTCGTCTTCTTGAAGTCCGCGATGTCGGCCATCAACATCTCGGCCTTCTCCATCTTCGTGCGCGCCTGCTTCACGTTCGGCCCGTTCAGCCGCCGCACGTATTCCGGATCGAACACGGCCTTCATCGGCTTGATGGCCTGCATCGGCGCCTTGAGCTGATCGAGCAGGCTCTGCTCCAGCACGCCCGCCTTCGATGCAGCCTCGTACGTGTTGTCTTCGAAGATATCCCAGCCGCCGAACACCAGATCGTCCAGCTTGGCCAGCGGGACGAAATCCTTGATGGCCGGAGTCCGGTTATCCGTGCGCTTGCCGAGCCGGATGGTCGCCATCTGGGTCAGCGAGCCGATGGGACGGCCCAGGCCGCGGCGGATCGCCTCGACGCCGGCGATGAACGTCGTGGTTACCGCGCCCATCCCGGGCGTCAGAACACCGAGTTTGCCCTCAGCCGGGGCGATGGTCACGTTATCTTTTTGGGGCAATGCTTGTTCTCCTCGTTCGGCGTCCGCAGGCGTAGAACTGCCGCGAACGAAAAAGCTCACAAACACCGAAATGTTATACTAGCATCTCATGCCGGAGCGCGCGACCTCCGTCCTCACCGCCGTCATTGCCGAAGACGAACAACTCGCCTGTGATGAGTTACTTTACCTGTTGAAAGAATTCCCGGACGTCGAAGTACTGGGCGCCGCCAGGAACGGTCTTCAGGCCGTCAAAATGATCGAGGACCTGGAGCCCGACGTCGTCTTCATGGACGTGCAGATGCCCGGCCTGGACGGCCTCGGCGTCATCCGCAAGCTCCAGGAAAAGGGCGTCCCGCTGCCGTATTTCATTCTGGCCACGGCGTATGAGCAGTACGCGGTCGAGGCGTTCCGTCTCGAAGCCCTCGATTACCTGCTGAAGCCGATCGAAAAGGAGCGGCTCGCGCACACCATCGAGCGCGCCCGGCGAATTCAACAGGACAAGTTGAAGGCCCAGGCGCCCGAAATCTCCCCGCCCTCCCGTCCCGCCGCGCACCGCACCAAGCTCCTCATCCGCAGCGCCAACCGCAACCTCATCGTCGATGCCCACGACCTCATCTACGCCACCATCAACGACGGCCTCATCACCATCGTCGCCACCGGCGTCGAGGGCGAGTCGAATTACCGCACTATCGAGGAACTGCAATCGAACCTCGATCCGGAAACCTTCTGGCGCGTCCACCGCTCCTACCTGGTCAACATAAACCGGATCAAGGAAGTGATTCCGTGGTTCAAGTCCAGCTACATGCTGCGGATGGACGACAAAAAGCAGACCGAGATCCCGGTAAGCCGCGTGCAGACCAAGCGCCTGCGCATGCTGCTGAAATTGTAGCCGACAGCCGGATCTACTGCAGGCTCAGCTTCACCTGAACCGCTTCGACAGTGCCCGCATCCGCCTGTCGGAGCAAGTAGCAGCCTCCGTTCGCGCCCCCTGGCAGGAGAATAGTCCGGGCTGGCATGACCATGGGGCTTGAAATGCTCCTGCCGCCTGCGCATCGACCTCGAACCCTTCCCCGAGCGTGACAGTCGAACTCTGGAGGAGCGGAATGTCTTGCATGTTGAAGGTCACGATCGAATCCGCGCCGGACGTACCGGCAGCGGCTCGGTGAATGGTCCACCCGCCCGAGACTAGAAAGAAGAAGTCAGCAGAGGCAGAACGCCTGATCTCGCGATAAGCCACCGGAGGAACTTTGATCGTTTGTGCCTGAACCGTGCGGATGATTGATCCGAGGCAGGACCGCATCCCGCGCAGTGAGAATACCGGAAAAGGCCGCCAGAAGGAGTAAAATCTCTTGCCGAATGAGCTCCTCCTTGGCCAATCTTAAAGTCGCACTTGCAAGCGTCGTCACCCGTGTACGACAGGGGCAATGAATCATTGGTTCTGCCGATAATTCACGGGCGTGTCTGAAAATGAACTCAGATCCTGATGCCTATGTTCCAAAGCCAGTACCCGACCGACTGCCGCACGCACAGCCACCACTCGCGCAGATCGGTGCGCGCCGAAGTCGGCCGCGGCGAGCCGTAAACCTTCAGCCCCTGCGCCTCCAGCATCTTCTTCGTGCGAAAAATGTGGTAGCCGTCGCTCACCACGATGCACGATCTCAGGCCCATGCGCCGCATGATTTCCGCCGCGGCCGCCGTGCTGTAGGCCGTGCTGTCGGCCTCGCTCTCGACGATGATCGCCTCCGACGGAACGCCGTGCCGGATCAGGTAATCGCGGCCGACTTCGCCTTCGGTGAACACCGGGTCGCCGCCCGCGCCGCCGGTGGTGAGAATGCGCGGCGCCTTCTTGCCGAGGAATAGCTCGAGACCGTGGTCCAGCCGCGCCTTGAGCACCGGCGAAGGTCTTCCCCGGTATTCGGCCGCGCCCAGGATCATGATGACGTCGGCCGGTCGCGCCTCGTCGCGCGTGCCCACGCGGTGGATGTGGATGGCGGTCCGCAGAACGAGGCCGAGGACAACAAGCACCAGAAACAATGCCGCGGCCCGGACTGCTTTCCACATCATGCTGATATAGACGATACCATCGTGCGGGGCGGGTGCGGGTGCACCCCCCGCATCGGCGGTGAGGCAGGCGCTTTCGCCTGCCGCCGGCTCCCCCGCCCCGATATAATGTGGTGGCGGCAATATCGTGACCAGAGTGGAAACCCTGACCAGCCCGGCAAATCCGCTCCTCAAGGAGGTCCGGCGAGCCATCTCCCGGGGTGCGCGGACGCGCGAGGGCTACTGCGTCGCCGAAAGCTTTCACCTGCTCGAAGAAGCGCTGCGCAGCGATTGCGGCGTGAAAACGGTGCTGGCCGCGGAGTCCGTGCGCTCGGCCGTCGAGTCGCACGTCCGCCGCCTGCCCGGCCTGCGCGTGCTCGTTCTCGACGACCGGCTTTTCGAGACCGTCTCCGGAACCGAGGCCACCCAGGGCGTCATTGCGCTCGTCGACCCTCCCTCGTGGAACCTGGAGCAGCTTTTCCGGGGCAGGCCCCTGGTGGTAGTGATCGACGGCATACAGGACCCCGGCAACGCCGGCACGATCATCCGGGCCGCCGAAGCCTTCGGCGCCACCGGCATCATTTTTCTGAAGGGCGCGGTGAACCCGTACAACCCGAAGGCCGTGCGCGCCTCGGCCGGGTCGGTGTTCCGCATGCCGCTCGTCTCGGGCCTGGACGACGACCTCGCGCGCGCCGCCCTCGACCAGCACCGGCTGGACGTCTACGCCGCCATGCCCGCCGGCGGGAAGGACCTTGCCTCGGTCGACCTGACGCGCAAGTGCGCCTTCATCGTCGGCAGCGAGGGCCGCGGCGTGAGCGAGCGCATCCGCGGCGGCGCCATCGACCTGCGGATCCCGGTGATCGGCGTCGAATCGCTGAACGCCGCCATGGCCGCGAGCATCCTGCTCTACGAGGCGCGGCGGCAGAGGATGCATTCATGAGCCTGTTCGACGCCATTCCCCCGCCCGAAGACGAGCGGGCCCGCACCGGCGAACAGGCCCGCATCGATAAGACCCGCCCGCTCGCCGAACGCATGCGGCCCGAGAGCTGGGACGAATACGTGGGCCAGGAGCACATCGTCGGTCCGGGCAAGCCGCTGCGCGTACAGGTGGAGCGCGGCGAGATGAGCTCCATCATCCTGTGGGGACCGCCCGGCTCCGGAAAAACCACCCTGGCGCGCCTCATCGCCCGGCTCACGCGCGCCGATTTCGTTCCCTTCAGCGCCGTGCTCAGCGGCATCAAGGAGGTCAAGGCCGTCATGGCCGAGGCGGAGCGCAACCGGCGCCTCGGCCGGCGCACGCTGCTGTTCGTCGACGAGATCCACCGCTTCAACAAGGCCCAGCAGGACGCCTTTCTGCCTTACGTCGAGCGCGGCGATATCACATTGATCGGCGCCACCACCGAAAACCCCTCCTTCGAGATCATCTCGGCGCTGCTCTCGCGCTCGAAGGTTTACGCGTTGCGCGCGCTGGCGCCCGCGGAGATCGTCAAGCTGCTGGAGCGCGCGCTGGCCGACCGCGACCGCGGCCTGGGCGAGCTCGGCATCGAAGCCGCGCCGGAACTGCTCGAACAGATCGCGATCTTTTCAAGCGGCGACGCCCGCCAGGCCTACAACACGCTCGAAGCCGCCATCGCCGCTTCTCCCGATAAGAAGCTCTCGGCTCAGGCCGTCGAGGACGCCATCCAGCGCAAGGTGCTGCTCTACGACAAGGCCGGCGAGGAGCACTATAACCTCATCTCGGCGCTGCACAAATCCGTGCGCTCGAGCGACGCCGATGCGGCCCTCTACTGGCTCGCCCGCATGCTCACTGCCGGCGAGGACCGCCTGTACATCGCGCGGCGGCTGGTGCGGATGGCGATCGAGGACATCGGCCTGGCCGACCCGCGCGCCCTCGAGCAGGCCGTCGCCGCCATGCAGGCCGTTCATTTCCTCGGCGTGCCCGAAGGCGATCAGGCCCTGGCCCAGGCCGCCATTTATCTTTCCGTGGCGCCTAAGTCCGATGCCGCCTATCAGGCGCTGAATCGCGCCGTGCAGACGGTCGAAAGCACGCCCGCCGAGCCCGTCCCGATGAACCTGCGCAACCCGGTAACCCGCGCGATGAAGGAGTGGGGCTACGGCGCGGGCTACCAGCACGCACACCAGTTCCAGGACGCAATCACCGGCATGGAATGCCTGCCGCCCTCGCTCGCCGGCACGAGGTTCTACGAGCCGACGGACCGCGGCATCGAAAAACGCATCGCCGAGCGGCTGGAAGAGATCCGCAAGGGGAGGGGGAAGGCGTAGCACTGCCTGGCCCAGCCGTGGGTAGTGTCCCCGGTACTGGGTAGTACTACGATTGACCTGGAAGCGGAAAAGCGCGTAAGTCGGATTACATGGCCCTGAACGCGCGATGGCCGGGCGGCGACACCGTCCCGGCACGCACCGCTCCGAACGCAGTTGCCGTATGTGCTCCCTCGACGGAAATCGCGCCGCGGCCCGGGCCGACCAGGGCTTCCAGGCCGCAAACACCTTCACAGCTTCGAGATAGACGGGCGGGGCCATTCAACCCTCGTCGGATCAGCGTCGTTCCGAAGGCGGATGCAAGTGCTCCGTGCACTCAAGATCCGCCCGTGATCCTCGAAGCAGCGGAAGGATACGTCGTAATCCTTCCACTCCCGGGCGGCCGATTCAAGGTCACGCTGAAGCCGCATGACGCTGCTACTTTCATCGCCCGCAGGTGTTGCGAGACATCGCTGCCACCCGACGTAATCGCCGCCTTCCTCGCGAAGTCCTTTGGGCGGCTCTGTGATTCGTTGGCGCGGCACGATGAGCCCGAGTACGTGCAGAAAGTTCTGGAACGGCAGATTGCGGCCTATGTCAACCCGTCGGATCTGAAAGGCAAGCGGGTCTTGGACTTCGGTTGTGGAACTGGGGCATCGACACTCTATCTCGGTGCAGCATTCCCGGAAACCGAAATCGTCGGCGTCGACTTGATGGCCGACAACATCGCCCTCGCTGAGAAGGTGCTGGCTGTGCGGCGGCTGCCCAACGTTCGATTTCTGCTCTCACCGGACCCATTCAGCCTTCCCGCAGGCATCGGTACGTTCGACTTCGTCATGTTGAGCGCCGTGTATGAGCATCTGCTCCCCGCGGAGCGGAACGTTGTGATGCCTCTGATCTGGTGCATATTAAAGTCGCAGGGGCTCCTGTTTATCAATCGGACGCCTTACCGCTATTTCCCGATTGAGACGCACACCACCGGACTGTGGGGAATTAACTATCTTCCCGACCGCCTGAGCCTGCTTTATGCGCGAAATTGTTCCAAGTGGAATGTGAGGGAGGACCGGTCTCAGGATTGGACGGATTGCCTGCGCCGGGGTATCCGAGGGGGGACCGAAGCCGAAGTGCTCCGAAATCTGGGTCGATCCGGTCGCCCGATTGTTGTGCAGCCTCTCGGACAGGACCGCGCTGCCTATTGGCTCTCTTGCACCAACTCGCGGCGGCACCCGCTGATAAAAAAGTCGATAGCACGAATATTTCGGTGGTCGGACAGGCTCCTGGGCGCCATTCCAAGCACCAATCTGGATGTGGTGATTCGCAAGGATTCCGCAGCCGAATAGCCGCACGGTAGCTGCCGGGTTGCCGGCAAGCGCTCCCAGGAACCCGCCGGGCACAGTTTTTCCCGGCTGGTTTACTTCTTCATGCCGGCCGCCGTGTCCCCCGCTGCGGTTACTTCCGCGCCGTGACCGTGATCTCGATATGTGCGCCGCCCGCCAGGCGCGCCACGCCCACCGTTGTCCGCGCCGGGCGGGGTTCGTTAAAGTAACTTTTGTAGATCGCGTTCATTTTCTCGAAGTTATCCATATCGGTGAGGTACACCTGCACCGAGACCACGTCGGCGAATCCCATGCCCGCTTCCTTCAGAATGGCTCCCACGGAGTCAAGGCATTGACGCGCCTCGGCGTCGAACTGGGACGGAATCTGCCCTGTTTTCGGATCGGTACCAGTTTGACCGGACACGTACAGGGTGCCGTCGACGAGAATTGCCGGGCTGAACGGTCTACCCCCCGGGAACCCCCGCGGCTGGATTACCCGCTTTTCGGCAGCCGCGAGCGCTGCCGCGAGCATCAAAATAAAAGTAACAAGTGTTTTCATTTTTGTTATATTCATACGGATACGGATCCCGCGCGAGACACACTATTCTAGCGGCGAGCGGGTGCGTGTGGAAGCCCCACGGTTTTGCATGCAGCGAGGGGGAGGTACTTCCCTGCTGTACCGGTACTTATAGCCCATGGGTAAGAATGAACCTCTCCGCCTATGGTTGAAATCGAACATATAGTGTTGAGTAGTAGTGGGGGGAGAAATGACATGGAGCTTCGGACGTCGAGCCCGGCCGGCGAAGCCGAGTTCAGAAGGGAACGAAACGTGACTGCACCGAGGATGTCCTTTGACGGCGACTCCAGCGAGCGCCGGTCAGCGGTTCGCTTCCCGATTGAGCAGGAAGTCCGCTACAAGATCTACAACCGCAGCACGATCGAGGTCGGCAGCGGAAAAACTATCAACATCAGCTCAAATGGCGTATTGTTCACCACAGAGCGGTACCTGAACCCCGGCGAGCGGCTGGAGGTCTCGGTGAACTGGCCGGCGCAGCTTGACAACCGCTGCGCGTTGAAGCTTGTAACCACGGGACGCGTGGTGCGCAGCGAGCCCGGCAAGGCTGCGATCGCGATCGAACGTTACGAATTTCGCACGCAAGGCTCGCACGGCCTGAACTAGCTCTACTTGTACGCCGGGATTCCGGTGACCCGTTCTCCGATCACAAGCAGGTGAATGTGATCGGTACCTTCATAGGTTTTCACAGTCTCCAGATTGCACAAGTGGCGCATGATGGGATACTCGTCCGTGATGCCGTTCGCGCCGAGCAGGTCGCGGCTCAGCCGCGCGCATTCGAGCGCAATCGCCACGTTGTTCCGCTTCAGCATCGAGACCTGCGCCGGATCCGCCTTGCCGCGGTCCTTGAGCCGCCCTGCCTGCACCGCGAGCAACTGGGCCTTGGTGATCTCGGTGATCATCCAGGCCAGCTTCTCCTGCACGAGCTGGTGCGAGGCGATGGGCCGGTCGTCGAATTGCTTCCGGATCAGCGTGTACCGGCGCGCAGTCTCATAGCAGTCCATGGCCGCGCCGATCGCGCCCCAGCCGATGCCGTACCGCGCCTGCGTCAGACACATCAGCGCGCTCTTTAAGCCCTTCGCTCCGGGCAGTTGGTCTTCCGCCCGCACGCGGCAATCGGAAAAGGACAGGCTCGATGTAACCGACGCCCGCATCGACCATTTGCCGTGAATGTCGGAGCTGGTGAATCCCGGCGTGCCTTTCTCCACCAGGAACCCGCGGATACCGTCGTCCGTGCGCGCCCAGACCACCGCGATATCCGACGCGGTGCCGTTCGTGATCCAGGTCTTTTCGCCGTTCAGGACCCAGCAGTCGCCGTCGCGGCGCGCGCGTGTGCGCATGCCCGCGGGGTTCGAGCCGAAATCGGGCTCCGTCAGCCCGAAGCAGCCCACGGCCTCGCCCGCGGCCAGCCGCGGCAACCACCGCTGCTTCTGCTCCTCGGCGCCGAAGGTCAGGATAGGGTACATGACCAGCGCCCCCTGCACGGAGGCGAAGCTGCGCAGCCCCGAATCGCCGCGCTCCAGCTCCTGCATGACCAGGCCGTATTCCACGTTGTTCATGCCGGCGCAGCCATAGCCCTCCAGGTTCGCGCCCAGAAAACCCAGCCGGCCCATTTCGGGGATCAGTTCGGAGGGGAACCGCGCCTCGCGGAAACAGTCGCGAATCAGCGGCATGCAACGCTCCTCGACGAACTGGCGGGCGGTCCGCCTGACGAGCAGTTCCTGTTCGCTGAAAAGCGAATCGATGCCGAAATAATCGACGCCCCGAAACGGTTCCATACGGACATTTTAGAATGCGACCGCGTTATCCGGAACTTGGCTGCCGCCTCCCGCGTCTAGCCGCGTGAGGCTCAAACACCATGCAGCGGTTCAATTGTGCCATTCTCCTGTTCATGTGCATCGGCATGGCCGGCGCGACCGGGTTTTTCCCGATCGAGCCGGGCAACCGATGGGAGTACCGGGCCGCGAATCGGGCGCCGCTGACCATCGAGGTGGGGCGCACGCCGTTATCCCAGAACGGGCGCGTCTATTACCAGTTGACCGGCTACACCACGCAGCCGGTCTGGGTGCGCAGCGAGGCCGCGGCGCTCTACTATCTCGACCAGGCCTCCGGCTCCGAGGCGCTGCTGATTTCCTTCGAGCCGTCCGAAACCGCCTGGTTCCCGGCGCCCGCGCGCGAGTGCCGGCAGGAAGGCCGCGCGTTGCCGGAGCGTGCGTCCGTGAGCGTTCCGGCGGGCTCGTACGAATCCGCGCTCGTCGTTGCCTACCGCTCGCTCGATTGCGCCGGCGCCGGCGTGCTCGAGGAGCAGTTCGCGGCGAATATCGGCATGCTGCGGCGCACCATCCAGACTCTCGCCGGGCCCGTGGCGTATGAGCTCGTCTTCGCGCGCGCCGGCGCCGCGACGGCCGCACCCGTGCCGGGCGCCGCGTTCAGCGTCTCGCTGCGCCGCACAGCCCCTGACCGGATCACCGCCGACCTTCGCCTGAGCGTCGCCGGAAGCGAGCCCGTCGAGCTCGTGTTCCCCACCTCGCAGGAATACGAAGTCGTGCTGCGGGACAGCACAGGCAGGGAACTCTGGCGCTGGTCCGACGGCCGCGCGTTTGCCATGGTGGTGTTGCACAAATCCCTGTTCGACCTCGCGGCCGGCGTCGAGGTGCCGCTCGATTCCCTGCCCCCCGGCAGCTATACGATCGATGCCTGGCTCACGACGGCTTCGGGCAGCGCGCGGTTCGCGGCCTCCGCGCCGTTCCGCATCCCGTCCGATCTCGAGGTCCGGCGGGTGCTTAAGAGACCCGCGGGCCGCCTTCGGCTCTAACCTGCTCGGGTCCCGGCTCCGCTTCGCGATACGATAGTCTGTTTCACACAGGAGCCCTGATGAAAGTCATCGCATTCAACGGAAGCGCCCGCGCCGACGGGAACACCTCGATCCTCATCCGCCATGTCTTCGAAGAGCTCGAGAAGGAAGGCATCGAAACCGAGCTGATCCATATCGGCGGCAAGAAGATTCATAGCTGCCTGGCCTGCCGCACCTGCTCCACGCGCAAGGACGGCCGCTGCGCCCAGAAGGACGACATGGGCAACGAGTACATCGCGAAGATGGCCGCGGCCGACGGCATCCTCCTCGGTTCGCCCACCTACGTTTCCAACGTCTCGCCCGAGATGAAGGCCCTGATGGACCGCGCCTGCCTCGTCTCGCGCGCCAGCGGTTTCACGCTGCGCCACAAGGTGGCCGCGGCCGTGGTCGCCGTGCGCCGCGCCGGCTCGATTCAGGCCTTCGACGCAATGAATCATTTCTTTCTGGTGAACCAGATGATCGTTCCCGGTTCGTCGTACTGGAACGTCGCCATCGGCCGCGAAAAGGGCGAGGTCGAGAAAGACGCCGAAGGCATCGAGACCATGCACACGCTGGGCCACAACATGGCCTGGTTGCTGAAGAAGCTCTGCACCGCGTGAGGTGAGGCAGACGGTTTCGAGGCACTTGCCGATCGCGAAAACGGCGGCGGGCGCCTCTGTGCCCAGCGCCTCTCGCGCGGGGACAGAGCCGCCTGTCGCCGGTCTGGGCCGCGTGAGTTGGATGGGCAGGCGCTTTCGATGCGCTTGCGAAATCCGGCCGGCAAGTCTCGCCTGTGCGCGAAAGCCGCTGGCCGCAGCTTGAGTTCACGCGCAAAAAGAGCTCGGGTCAGAGTAGCCTGTCACTGGTTTTTTGTCGCCTTGCCTGTGCGCGAAAGCCGGTGGCCGCAGCTAAGAGCTGGGGTCAGAGTAGCCTGTCACCGGTTTTTTTGTCACCGGTTTTTTGCGGCTGGCAGACTCGCTTTCTGCTAAGCTCAGGCCATGGCTGCCTGGTGGCGCAAGAAGAAGCCGGGCGAGCGACCCGGCGCGGTCGAAGAGCGCATTCGCTTCAAGTACGTCAGCTTCCGGGAACTGCTGGCTCTCAACAACGAGTGCCTGGAACTGATGGCCGGGCTTCAGGAGGATCTGCAGTACGTTCCGCCGCGGGCGGACGTGCTCGGCACGCGGGTCGGCGCGATTTACCAGGACGTCGAAGGCGCGGTGGCCGCGCTCGAAAAGCTCACCGGCTCGGACTACAGCCAGCTCCGGCAGAATGTCGAATTGCAGCGCAATGAGGTCGAGCGCTACATCGCCGCGTGCCAGGAGGTCGCGACGCCGCGCCTCTCGGCCTGGCTTTCGGAGCTCGACATGGAGACGGTGCGCGAGTCCGGCGGCAAGGCGGCCGCTCTCGGCGAAGTTCGCAACCGCATCGGCCTCCCCGTGCCCGACGGCTACGTCCTGACGACGGAAGCATACCGCCAGTTCTGCGGCATTCCGTTCTGGAAGACGATCCGCGACGAGGTCAAGCGCATCGACCTGAACGACCTTGAAAGTCTCAAGAATATCTCCGCCCGGCTGAGGGCGCTGATTATGGATGCGCCGATCCCGCGCGCGATGGAGATCGCCCTCGTGGAACGCGCGCGCGCTCTCTCGCCGCTGGGCGAGGGCCTGGCCGTGCGCTCGAGCGCGGTGGGCGAAGGCGGCGAGCGGACCTTCGCCGGCCAGTTCGTCAGTATCCTGAACGTTCCGCCGGACGAGGTCATCGATGCGTACCGCCGCGTCATCGCGGGCCGCTTCAGCGAGCGCGCGCTCTTCTACCGCGCCTCCACCGGCTTGCTCGAAGTCGAAAGCCCCATGGCGGTGCTGGTGCTCCCGGTGATCCGCGCCCGCGCCTCGGGCATCATGTACACGCGCAACCCGAACGACGCCGGCAGCAAGGATCTGTGGATCACGGCCACGCGCGGCCTGGGGCTCGATATCGCAAGCGGCCGCATGCCCGCCGACCTGTTCGTCATTTCCCGCACCTATCATCACGAGGTCATCGAGCGCAACATCGTTCACAAAGAGAACGCGATCGCGCTTCGCATCGGCGGCGGCATCGAGCGAAACGAGCTGGATCCGGAGGAAGCCGCCGAGCCCAGTATTGACGCCGACACGCTGGACATGCTGGCCGACTGGGGCGTGCGGATCGAGCAGCATTTCCGCGCGCCGCAGGACATCGAATGGGCCCAGGACGAAAGCGGCAAGCTCTGGGTGCTGCAGGCCCGGCCGCTCGCGATTAGCGCTCCGGTGCGCTCCAGGGCGCGCGCGCCGAAGGGCGAGCCGCTGCTCTCGGGCGGGCGCACGATTTACCCCGGCCGCGTCTCCGGCAAGGTGCACCTGCTCGAGGACCTGCAGAAGCTGGACAGCACCCCCGAAGGCGCCATCCTGTTCCTGCATCGCGTGTCTCCGGAGATCATCGAGGTATTCCCGCGCATCGGCGGCCTGGTGGCCGAGCGCGGCAACGTAGCCGGCCACGCGGCGGCGCTGCTCCGCGAGTTCCGCGTGCCTTCGGTGTTCGGCATGACGGGCGCGTTCGAGTGGCTGCAGGAGGGCGATGCGGTAAGCGTGGATGCCGCCCAGTGCCGGCTCTACCCCGGCGCGCTCTGGCCGCCCCGCGCCTCGGAAATCACGCTCAAGGAGATCTGGGGCGACAAGGGCGCCGACCCCATCTCGCGCCGTCTTCTGGCGCTGACGCTGATCGATCCGTCGGGCTCCAATTTCCGGCCCGCCGGCTGCAAGTCCACGCACGACGTCCTGCGCTACTGCCACGAAAAAGCGGTCGAGGCCATGTTCGCCATCAACGATCTTGCGATCGAGCGGCGCGCCGGCGGCGTGAAAAAGCTGCTTTCGGATCTGCCCGTGCACCTGCACGTGCTCGATCTGGGGGGAGGACTGGCGCCGGAGGCGGCCGACAAGGACACGGTGCGGCCCGAGCAGATTCTCTCGAGACCGTTCGGCGCGCTCTGGAAAGGCGTCAGCAACCCGGCCGTAAGCTGGCAGCGAACCGGGGCGGCGAGCCTGAGCGACTTGGCTTCGGTCATCTCGGGCTCGTTCTCGACGCAGGCGGGCGCGTCGCGCGCGCTCGGCGAGGAAAGCTATCTGCTCGTAGCCGACGAGTACATGAACCTGAACTCGCGGCTGGCTTATCACTTCAGCCTCGTCGATGCCTGTCTGTCCGACACGCCGGCTGCAAACTACATCTCCTTCCGTTTCGCCGGCGGCGGCGCCACGCGCAGCCGGCGCAATCTCCGCGCGTGCTTCATCGAGGGCTGCCTGAGCCACTACGGCTTCCGCGTCGATCGCCGCGGCGATCTCGTCAACGCGTGGCTGAAGAAGGCGCCCGCGGACGAAACCGCGGCCTGCCTCGATATGCTCGGCCGCCTCATGGCCTGTTCGAGCCAGCTCGACATGTACATGACCAGCCACGATGTCATGCAGTGGCACGTGCGGCAATTCATCAAGGGTAATTACCGCTTCGAACCGGAGAAGGACGCAGAGTCGGCAGCCGGCGCGCCGTAAGCGGCCCCGGCCGGCGTTCGATCCGGATCTCGCCGGCGCTCAAGCCATGGCGCTTCCCGGCTCTCGCCGCCCTTCCCGGCGCGGCGGAGCGCCGTAAGGCGCAAGCCGTATGTCGCCGAGCACACGGTGAATGCTCGTGAAGTGGCGATGGACGCGGGAAACTGTTGCCGTGGGACGAGGATTGGGTGTTTACACCCAATCCCGGAGATTGCACAAAAACTAAAAAGAGAGTAAGCTTCTTATATAAGAACGCAATTGAATTCTGTAACTGTCCAACGCCGCCTCAGATCCACCAGCGCCACGTGGACTATCATTGCGATCGTACTTACCCTGACTCTGCTGTTTTCGGCTGCTCTCGACAAGGCCTTTTCCCCTCTTGGCGATACCGTCATCCAAGCACTTCAAAAACGTAAAACCGCTCCGGTTTTTGCCCACAAAAAGCCGGCGAGTTTGCCCGATTCCGCGCTATTGAAAAACACCACGCTTCAGGCTTTTCACTAACCGCTTAACATCTTGTAAGTTACCGAAAAAACGCCACTTTGTGGCTGTTTACAACGTTCGAAACTCTTCCTTGACCATCCGGATTTCACGGTCCTAAAATGAAGCAGCCGATGAAACAACCTGCCATTCGGAGCCTGTTCCGGCGGCAGGGGGAGATGGCGCAATGACGAAAATTTCGATCGAGGCGTTAGCCGAAGACATGTACCGGATGGTTGCCGAGTACGCAGGCAAGAAAAACCTGAAAGCGGGCGACCTTACCAAGGCCATGATCGCCAAGCATGGCGAGGAAGTTTGCACGAAAGACGACTGTAAGCAGGCGATCCGGATGTTGATGGATTCGGGGCGCTGCGTGTACAGCTATTTCGGCGGGTCCTATATCACGCTGCCCCACAAGGAAGGCGCCGCGCCGGAGGCGTAATCCGGCCGTGCCTGTACCCTTGTCATTGCCGCGCCTGGTAGTCGCCGGTGGATCCGGAGACTCGGGGAAGACTCTGGTGGCGCTCGGCCTGGCGCTGTGGGCGCAGGAGACGGGCCTGGAAATCCGCGGCTTCAAGAAAGGCCCGGACTACATCGACGCCGCCTGGCTCGGGTGGGCGGCATCGCGGCCGGCGCACAATCTGGACACATTCCTGATGGGGTTCCCGCGCGCGGTGTCCTCGTTTGCGCATCATGCCACGCCGGACGGACTGAACGTCATCGAAGGGAACCGCGGCCTTTACGACGGCCTGGACGCAGTGGGCAGCCACAGCACGGCGGAGCTGGCGAAGATATTGCGGGCGCCTGTGCTGCTGGTGGTGAATGCGGCGAAAACGACGCGAACCGCGGCGGCCTGGGTGCTGGGCTGCCAGAAGCTGGATCCCGAGGTCGTGATCGGCGGCGTGATCCTGAACTACGTTGCAGGCGCGCGGCACGAGCGCGTGGTGCGGGAGTCGATCGAATCGATCTGCGGCGTGCCGGTGCTGGGCGTGGTGCCCAAGGCTCCGGGCGATCTGCTGCTTCCCGAACGGCACCTCGGGCTGGTGACGCCCGAGGAGCACCCGGCGCTCGATCAACTGCGGGCGAATATAGCGGGCCTGCTGCGGGATCGCCTCGATTACCCGCGAATCATCGAACTGGCGCGGAAGTGCCCGGCGTTCCTGGCGCCGGCCGAGACGCAGCACAGGCCCATCGATGGCTCGGGGCTGCGGATCGGCTACCTGCGCGATTCGGCGCTCACCTTCTACTACCCCGAGAACCTGGAAGGCCTGGAGGCGGCCGGCGTCGAGCTGATCCCGATCTCGGCGCTCACCGCGCCCGCGCTGCCGGCGGGACTGCACGCCCTGTACATCGGCGGCGGCTTTCCGGAGACGCACGCGGCGGCGCTGTCGGGGAACCACCGCTTCCTGCGCTCGCTTCAGGACGCGGCGCGGCACGGCCTGCCGATCTACGCCGAATGCGGCGGGTTGATGCTGCTCTCGCGCGCGATCCGCTGGCAGGGGCGGCGGTTCGAGATGGCCGCCGTGCTGCCGTTCGAGGTCGAGGTCCTGGCCAAGCCGCAAGGCCACGGTTACACGGAACTCACGGTGGACGCATTGAACCCGTTCTTCGAGCGGGGCATGGTCATCAAGGGTCACGAGTTCCACTATTCCCGGATTCTTCTCAACGGAGAAGCGCCGCGGACCGCATGCGCGGTCGGGCGCGGCACGGGATGCTACGGGGGCCGCGACGGCGTCGTCGCCGGCAACGTGTTCGCCGGCTACACCCACGTGCATGCGCTGGCCACACCGGAATGGGTTCACGGAATGATCATAGCTGCCCGGCGGTTCGCCGGACGATTGCAATCAGGAGGCTTACATGAGCAAACTGGTACCCCCACATGGGAGTCCCGAATTAAAGCCGCTTCTCCTGGAAGGTAAGGCGAAGCAAGAGGAACTGAAGAAGGCGGAGGGTCTGAAAAAGGTCCCCCTGACCAGCCGCGAAACCGGCGATCTGATCATGATGGGCATCGGCGCGTTCACGCCGCTCGATGGCTTCATGGGCAGGGACGACTGGAAGGGCTGCTGCGAAGACTACCGGATGCCGAGCAAGAACGGCCTGTTCTGGCCCATCCCGATCACGCTCTCGGCGACCGAAGATCTCGCCCGGTCGATCGCGGTCGGCGAGGAAGTCGCGCTGTTCGACACCGAAACCCAGTCGATCGTGGGCACGATGAAGGTGTCCGAGAAGTATACGATCGACAAGGAGTACGAGTGCAAGCAGGTCTTCCGGACGCTGGATAAGGCGCATCCGGGCGTGCAAAAGGTGATGGAACAGGCGCCGGTGAACCTGGCCGGCCCGATCAAGGTGCTCTCGGAAACCTACTACCCCGAGATGTTCCAGGGCATCTACCAGCGGCCCGCCGAAGCGCGGAAGATCTTCCAGGAGCGCGGCTGGGAGACGGTGGCGGCGCTGCAGCTCCGCAACCCGATGCACAACTCGCACGCGTACCTGGCCTGGGTGGCGATCGAAGTTTGCGACGGCGTGTACGTGCACCAGTTGGTCGGCAAGCTGAAGCCCGGCGATATTCCGGCCGAAGTTCGCGTGAAGGCGATCGACGCCCTCGTGAACAAGTATTTCCGCCGCGACCGCGTGGTGCAGGGGGGCTATCCTATGGAGATGCGCTACGCCGGCCCGCGCGAGGCCCTGTTGCACGCCGTATTCCGCCAGAACTACGGCTGCTCGCACCTGATCGTCGGCCGCGACCATGCCGGCGTCGGCGACTACTACGGCCCGTTCGACGCCCAGAAGATCTTCAACGAGATCCCGCAAAACGCGCTGGTCCTGCGGCCGCTGGCCATGGACTGGACGTTCTACTGCTACGAGTGCGGCAGCATGGCTTCCATGAAGACCTGCCCGCACGAGAGCAAGGCGGTCATCGACGAGAACGGCAATTACAAGGGCGGCGCGCGGCTGTTGCTGTCGGGCACCATGCTCAGGAAGCTGATGAGCGAAGGCAAGCCGGTGCCGAAGGAGTTCTCGAAGCCCGAGGTGATCGCGGTGCTCAAAGAGTACTACGACAAGCTGGAAGAGAAAGTGGAGGTAAAGCTGCACGGCGCCGCGACCGGCGCGGCGTCAACCAAGCGCTGAGTTCCGGAGAATCCGGTGGGGCAGGCGCTTTCGCCTGCCCAAAGCTTCTGCGACCTGCAACCGGGCAGGCGGAAGCGCCCGCCCCACCAAAGCAGGCACACGGGATTTCGGCACGCGATTTCGGTGAGTGCGTGCGCCACACCGGCTGTTTAGCTCCCGGAGGAGGCAATGTGATCGTCGGATTGTATGTCGTAGTTTACGCGGCCGTCCTGGTTGCGCTGACCGGCTGTATCGCCAGAGCGGTCCAATACGCCCGGACGCCGCTCCATCTGCGGTGGGAACTGTATCCCGTGCCGCACGAGGCTTCCGAACGCGTTGAGCACGGCGGTTCGTATTTCGAGGAATCGGACTGGTGGCAGAAGCCGTCCCACTTCAATCTCTGGGGCGAGCTGAAGTTCATGATTCCCGAAATGGTCTTCCTCAAGGGGCTGTGGGAGTTCAATCGTAAGTTGTGGTTCCGTTCTTTTCCGTTCCACTTCGGGTTGTACCTGCTCATCGGGACGGTGGTTCTTGTGGCATTCGGCGAGGCGCTGGCGCCGGTGTACGTGGTGACGGGCGCGACCGGGGCGGCGCTCGCGATCCTCGGCGCGCTGGCGCTGCTGGTGCGGCGGCTCACGGATAGCCGGCTCAGAATCTACACAGCGCCTGCCGATTACTTCAACCTCGTGTTCTTCGTGGTGGCGCTCTCGGCGCTGGGCGCGGGCTGCCTGGCGAAGCCCGCGGAACTGACGCTGCCTGCGCTTCTGCGCGGCATGGCCACGTTCGATACGACGCTCCGGATTCCCGGCCTGCTCGAGGCGGGCATCCTCCTTTGCGCGCTGCTGGCCGCCTACATCCCGTTGACGCACATGTCGCACTTCATCGCGAAGTGGTTCACTTACCACCACGTGCGCTGGGACGATAAGGCCAATTACAAAGCCGAAGCGATGCAGAAAAAGATTGCGGAGTATCTCAGTTACAGGCCGGGGTGGGCTGCGGCTCACATGTTGACGGGAAAGACCTGGGCGGAAATCGCCACGGCCAATCCGTGGGAAGGAGCGAAGAAATGAACAAGGATCCGCGCCTTTCCGATATGTCGCGGCGTGACCGCGAGCCCCTGGTTCACCTCGAGAACAAAGACCTGATGCCGCTGCCGGCTCCGCTCGATTCGCCCGAGAAGGATCACGAGTGGACGCCGCTTTCCGAGCAGACGCGGGAGCGCTACGAGTGCGGGCTCGACGACACTTGCGCGGTAAACGTGCCGCAGCCGAAGACAAAGGAAGAGGAAGACGAGCTCGTCCGGAAATTTCTTTCCGGCCTCGAGAAGCTGTTCACGCGCGAAGGCAACTGGACGTTCCTGCAGCCGCTGCTGCTCACCATGGAGCACTGCGCCAGGTGCCAGACCTGCTCGGAAGCCTGCCACATCTTCGAGGCCAGCGGCCGCAACGAGTATTACCGGCCCACGTACCGCTCGGAGATCATGCGGCGGCTCTACTTCAAGTACGTCAAGGACGGCGGCGGCGGGCTGATCTCGGCGTGGCAGCACGGCGACATCGAGCTGAACTGGCCGCTGGTGGCGCGGCTCATCGAGCTTTCCTACCGCTGCAACCTCTGCCGCCGCTGCGCGCAGACCTGCCCGATCGGCGCCGATAACGGCCTGGTGGCGCACGAGCTGCGCAAGCTGTTCAGCCAGGAGATGGGCATCGCGGCCAAGGAACTGCACGAGAGCGGCTCGGTGCTGCAGTTGAAGGTGGGCTCGTCCACCGGCATGAACTCCATCGTCGTCAGGGACAACATCGACTTCATCGACGAGGACGTGGCCGAGAAGACCGGCATGGACATCAAGACGCCGTGGGATGTCGAGGGCGCCGACGTTCTGCTGATCCACAACGCGGGCGAGATCATGGCCTGGCCGGAGAACCCCGGCGCGTTCGCCGTGATTCTGACCGCGGCGGGCATCAAGTGGACGCTGTCCTCGGAGCTGGCGGCGTACGACGGCATCAACTACGGCCTGTGGTACGACGACGCGCAGTTCGCGCGCGTGGCGATCAAGCACGCGCAGGCCGCCAAGAAGCTGGGCGCGAAGAAAATCGTGATCGGCGAGTGCGGCCACGCGCACAAGGCGCTGAGTGTTATCGCGGACCGCGTGCTCACGGGCGACCTCAATATTCCGCGCGAGAGCTCGATGACGTTGCTGCGCGAGATCGTCATGAGCGGGCGGCTGAAGCTCGACCCGGCGCGCAACGACTTCCCGGTCACGCTGCACGATCCGTGCAACCTGGTGCGGCTGATGGGCGTGGTGGAGCCGCAGCGCGAGATCGTGCGCAAGATCTGCCCGCAGTTCCGCGAAATGGAGCCGCACGGCGTCGATAACTACTGCTGCGGCGGCGGCAGCGGATTCGCCATCATGAGCGGCAATAATTTCCAGGACTGGCGCTTCCACGTCTCCGGGCGCAAGAAGCTCCAGCAGGTGCTGAACGCGTTCAGCGACTGCCTGGATCCGTCGATCCCGAAGTATCTCTGCGCGCCGTGCAGCAACTGCAAGGGACAGCTACGCGACCTGCTGGCCTACTACAACATCTGGGAAACCAACCGGATCCTCTACGGCGGGCTGGTCGAGCTGATCGTCAACGCGATGGTGGACGTGAAGCCGGGTTTCCTCGAGTGGGAGTGGCACTAAGGAATGAGCTGCCGGCTAGGCGCGCCGCGCAACCAGCGTGCGTATGCCCAGCGCGGCCCCGGCCAGCAACATCAAAAAGATCGTCGAAGGCTTAGGAGCCCGACTGCCGATCGACCCCGCGACCATGGGATCGGCAACCCAACCGTCGGAGTTTGCGTTCACGCCGTTCGCCGGGTAGTATCTTAACCCGGCTGCCAAACCCAGGAGATTGGGTCGCTGGCATCTCCTCCGACGTAGCCGAAGATCGAGGGTGAATAGCCGAACAGAGTGCCGCTCACGCCGGTGACCTGAGTGAAATCGTCACTGAAGCTTACAGTACCCGCGAAGGAGGCGCCTGACGCGAAGGTCATGTTGACATTGTTCACAACATCCGCTTTGGCCGGAACAACCGAGACGGCAAAGCAAAAAGTGAGGAGGGCGCCGATAAAACCTGATCGGATAGTCCAGCAGGGCACTATTGGATCGGAGGCAGCAATTTAAAACGTAAGCGGGAAAACCGGGCGCCACAAGCAGTACTCGTGCGGTCTCCATCGAGTGGGAATCCCGCCTCAAGCCGGATTGCGCACCAGCACGGATTTCAAGTTGTTTACGAATGAGACCTGCCGGGGTGAAAGCTTCGGTTGCTCCTGATCGAGCAGCGTGCGCGCGGAAGCGAAGCGCTGGGCGTCGGCCAACTCGAGCCAGGCGATCGCCTGAAGGTAGTGCCGCTCCTCGCGATCGGGCCGCAACAGCAGCATCGCGCCGAGCCAGAACTGGCACTCCGCGGAGCCGTAAGCTGCGCACAACCGGAAATACCGGCGCGCGCGCTCGGGGTCGTGATCAGGACCGTCGGCGGCATAACGCGAGCCGAGATAGAACTGGGCGTGTATGCTGCCGAGCAGCGCCGCTTCCCGGATCAGCTTTTCGCCTTTCTCGCGATCGTTGGGAACGCCGTTTCCTTCGAGATAGCGCCTTCCCAGCGTGTAGAGCGCGGGACCGTAATCCTGGGCGGCGGCTTTGAGCAGCAGTTTCAAAGCGTGTTCTGAGTCTCGTGGGAGACGCCTGCCCTCCTCCAGATACAACGACACGGCATGCATGGCGGGAGCGAAGTTCTTGTCGGCCAGCCGCACCATCGTCCTGATCGCACGGATCGCCGGAGCGGTGTTTACTTCCGGATGATGGCGGAGATCCCGCAGCGCCTCATTGAATTGCGCCCGGCGCCGCTCCGCTTCCTCGTCAAACGGCCGGTTGAGCCGGAAATCCACCTCAACGTCGGTGTAGACCGGCACGGGCACGCCATCCTTGAAGGCGGGTTGCCGCTTCAAGCAGGACTCGCGCCGCTGCCCTTGCCGCAGCTATCGACGGCCATGTCCAGGAGGACGGCACTCTGAATGCGGGCTGAACAAGCGAATCATTCAGTGGGGCACGCCGGGAAATCGGGGAATGCGTATACTGTCACCGGTTTTTGGGCCGGGTCTTTGGGGCCACCAACTGTCTTTGAAACGGCCGTCGGGGCGGAAGGCGCAGATGGCCTGGTCGGTCTCGATGGTGATTTCGCGGGTGGACTTGTCGAGCCGCTGGATCCAGCAGAGCTTCAGTTCGCGGCCGAGCATCTCGCGGGTCCGTTCAAGATCGGTCTTGCGGGTCTCGATGACGCGCTCCTCCACCTCGCGCAGGCGATACTCGGCGGGCGGGTTCGGGCAGAATTTATCGACCAGCCACTGCGGCCCGATCCACCAGCGCGCCCGCGGCTGCATATCAGGAGACCAGCGCGTGCGCGACGCGGCTCGCGAGTTGATCGAAGCTGAGGATTTCATAGAGCGAGGGATCGCTCATGATCCTGTTGACCAGCGCGGTGTGCATGGCGTGGCCTGCGCGTTCCGCGATGACGTGGCCGAGCAGCGGCTTCCCGAGCAGCGCCAGGTCGCCGATCAGGTCGAGCGCCTTATGGCGGCAGCACTCGTCGGCAAAGCGCAGGCCGCCGGGATTCATCACATGGTCGCCGTCGAAACACACCGCGTTTTCGAGCGACGCCCCGCGGATCAGCCCCATGTCTTTCATCCGGCCGAGGTCCGCCTCGAAGCCGAAGGTGCGCGCCGGCGCGATGTCGGAGGCGTAACGGCCGGGGCTCACTTCCATCTCGATCATCTGCCGGCCGACCAGCGGATGGTCGTAGAACACCTCGCAGGTGAGCTGGAAGCTCTCGGCGGGAAGAATCGAGATGCGGCGGCCGTGGTCCTCGACCGTCACCGCGCGGCGGATGCGCAGGTAGCGCCGCAGTCGCCGGTGCTGTTTCAGGCCGGCGGATTCGATCAGCCGGACGTAGGGCAGGCCGCTGCCGTCCAGGATGGGCACCTCCAGGTTATCGATCTCGACGTAGGCGTTGTCCAGCCCCATGCTGTAGAAAACGCTCAGCATATGCTCCGTGGTGGAGATCAGGACGCCCTGCCGCATCAGGCTCGTCGCATAGCTGACGCGCGCGACGTGACGCCAGCTCGCCGGAACGGGAAACCGGTCGAGGTCCGTGCGTAGGAAAACAATGCCCGTCGAAGGCGGCGCCGGCAGAATGCGGACCTTCACCGGGACGCCGCTATGCAAGCCGACGCCCGCCGCTTCGACCGGCCGCTGGATCGTGGTCTCAAATCGCAAGAAAGAACTCCGTTATGCTCTGAATCGAGTGCAGCGAAGGATCGTTTTTAGCAATTCAGGTTCCGGATCCGCAAGTCGTTAGAGATAAAGGGAAATCGTTGAGCGCGGTGTGGCTATCCAGCCACACCCGAGGAGGAATATTGTGGCCCGGGTGACGGCAGGCGACCTCACGACCAGGAAAAAATCCGATGCACGCCCGCGGTGGCGAGGGATACAGGCAATGCCGACAACGGCGGGAGATTGGATATCCGAATTGCAAAACACTGTGGAGCAATTGCCGTCCACTATGGCGCGCCTGGAACTCCTCGCCGCCTTTCAGGCCATTGCGGGAGAAACGCTACAAAGAGGCGGAATTTCTTTTCAGAAGCCTGCACACGAAGGCGTTTTCTGATTGGCTAAATTACACCCTGGAGGAGCAACATGCTGGCCTCAGCTTGTATTTCTCCGGCCTCCCATGCGGAAAATCGAGCGCCGTGCGGCACTGGCTGGATTCCGAGCCGTACCATCGATTCATACCGCCTTCTGCAAGCCCGGCGGAAGACCGGCTGTTCGTTGCGGACCTGAAGATCCTGTTGAGAGCGCCACGGCAGATTTCTGGTCAAAGCCGGTCGGGGAAATTGCTTTTCGATGACCGCAATTCGCGAGTGGCTCGTTGAGCGCACGGCCGATTCGCAGCGACCTTGGGCGCCGACGCTGCCGCACTCGCGTGGCTGATCTACCGCCACTATGCAAGGCTTGCGGGTATCGCCGGCCTCGCCGGCGCCGCGGAGGCATCGGCGCTGAGCCAGTTCGTCACCACCGGCCTGTCTCTCTTCGAGGCCAACGACTTGGATCTCGGGATCCTCGCCGCCGCGCCGGTGTTCTGCATCGTCGTCGTGCTTGCTTCCGTAGCTGTTCCCACGCTCCGAGCCATCGGAGTGGATCCCAGTCCGCTGCTGCGGGCTGACGCGAATTGAAGCCCACTGGCAGCGAGTGTGGGAGGGCGGGAACTCGCTGGCGGGCCGGCCTTGGGTCACGCGCGGGCCGCCCGCCGGCGCGATAATCTGAAGTTGAGGGTAAAGTCGCCCGCTCGCCAGCTTCGTTTTTCCTTCCCACCGGCTGAAGCGGTTCCCTCGCGGGACAAGGAGTTGCAGATCACATATAATGAAAGGCTTCGCGATCCCAGGCGGATACGCGAAGCCCCGTAGTCCAGGAGTGCTCATGAGCGCGATAGCAATCGAAACCAGAATGCACCGGACAGTGGGATTTTACGGGACGGCAGTTGGCAAGAAGTTCCTGATGGCCGTCACGGGAGTCGTCCTGTTAGCCTACGTTCTCGGGCATCTGCTGGGAAATCTGCAGATTTTTATTCCCCCCGACCCAACCACGGGCGTGTACCAGATCAACACGTATGCCGAGTTTCTGCACTCGCATTACGTGCTGCTGTGGGTGGTAAGGGTCTTCCTTTTAGCCGCTGTCGGGCTGCACATCATCACCTCGCTCCAGCTTTGGTTCGAGGCGCGCAGCGCCCGGCCCATCGGCTACGTCAAGAAAGATGATATTCCGAACGCGATCACGGCGCGCACGATGATATACGGCGGGCTTGCGATTGCGGCTTTCGTCATCTTCCATATTCTGAACCTGACCACCGGCAACGTCGGGCCGCAATTGCAGGAACTCGGCCAAAACGCCCCGGACGCATACACCAATGTTGTGCACAGCTTCCGGGTGTGGTGGATCTCGGCCGCCTACATCGTCGCGATCGTCTTCCTGTGCATGCACCTGATGCACGGCATGTGGAGCATGCTGCACACGGTGGGCTGGGATAACGAACACGTCCGGCCGGTGCTCGAGCAGATCGCCACCGTCGTGGCGATCGCGGTCGCGGCGGGCTACATTTCGATCCCGGTCGCGGTCATGACCGGTTTGATCGGAAAGGGAGTGCAATAATGGAGCTCAACGGCAATGTTCCCTCCGGACCGATAGAGACCCTCTGGGACCAGCACCGCTTCCACATGAAGCTGGTGAACCCGTCGAACCGGCGGAAGTACAACATCATCATGGTGGGTTCGGGCCTGGCGGGCGGTTCGGCCGCGGCGTCGCTCGGCGAGATGGGTTACAACGTCAAGTGCTTCTGCTACCAGGATTCGCCGCGGCGCGCGCACAGCATCGCGGCGCAGGGCGGCATCAACGCGGCGAAGAACTACCGGAACGACGGCGACAGCATCTTCCGGCTGTTCTACGACACGGTGAAAGGCGGCGATTTCCGGGCGCGGGAAGCGAACGTGTACCGGCTGGCGCAGGTGAGCCTGAACATCATCGATCAGTGCGTGGCGCAGGGCGTACCGTTCGCCCGGGAATACGGCGGCACGCTCGACAACCGCTCCTTCGGCGGCGCGCAGGTGTCGCGCACGTTCTACGCGCGCGGGCAGACGGGCCAGCAGCTTCTGCTCGGCGCCTACCAGGCGCTGGAGCGGCAGATCGCGGCGGGCACGGTGCAGATGTTTCCGCGGCACGAGATGCTGGACCTGGTGGTGATCGGGGGCAAGGCGCGCGGCATTGTGACGCGCGACCTGATCACGGGCGCGATCGAATCGCACGTGGCCGATGTCGTGGTGCTCGCCACCGGCGGCTACGGCAACGTGTTCTATCTTTCGACCAACGCCAAGGGCTGCAACGCCACGGCCATCTGGCGCGCGCACAAGCGCGGCGCGATGTTCGCCAACCCCTGCTTCACGCAGATCCACCCCACCTGCATCCCGGTCACCGGCGATTACCAGTCCAAGCTCACGCTGATGAGCGAATCGCTCCGCAACGACGGGCGCATCTGGGTGCCGAAGAAGAAGGGCGACACGCGGAACCCGAACGACATTCCGGAAGACGAGCGCGATTATTTCCTGGAGCGCAAGTACCCGGCCTTCGGCAACCTGGTTCCCCGCGACGTGGCTTCGCGCAACGCCAAGGCGGTTTGCGACGAAGGCCGCGGCGTCGGGCCGAGCGGATACGGCGTGTACCTGGATCTGCGCGACGCAATCCAACGGCTCGGCACGGAAGTGATCTCCGAGCGTTACGGCAACCTGATTGACATGTACGAGCGCATCACGGGCGAGAATCCCTACGAAGTGCCGATGCGCATCTACCCGGCGAGCCATTACACGATGGGTGGCCTGTGGGTGGACTACAACCTGATGAGCACGATTCCGGGGCTGTTCGTGATCGGCGAAGCCAACTTCTCCGACCACGGCGCGAACCGCCTGGGCGCCAGCGCTCTCATGCAGGGCCTGGCGGACGGTTACTTCGTGCTGCCGTACACGTTGGGCAACTACCTGGCCACCACGAAACTCGACAAGGCCACGGTGGACAACCCCGAGGTGCGGGAGGCCGAAGAGGAAGTCGCAGGCAGGATCAAGCGGCTGCTCAACGTGAAGGGCTCGCGCTCGGTGGATTCTTTCCACCGCGAGCTGGGCAAGCTGGTTTGGGATTATTGCGGCATGGCACGCACGGCCGAGGGCCTGCGGTACGCCCTGACCAAAATTCCCGAGCTGAGGGAGCGTTACTGGCAGGACGTGCGCGTGCCCGGCGAGGAGAAGGATCTGAACCAGTCGCTCGAGAAAGCCGGCCGCGTGGCCGACTTCCTGGAGCTGGCCGAGCTGATGTGCATCGACGCGCTCCATCGCAATGAATCCTGCGGCGGCCATTTCCGCGAAGAGTACCAGACGCCGGAAGGCGAGGCGCAGCGGAACGACGCCGAATATTCGTATGTCGCGGCATGGGAGTACCGCGGGGACGGCAAGCCGCCCGAACTGCATAAGGAGCCGCTGAAATTCGAATACGTACTCCCGTCGCAACGGAGCTACAAATGAATCTCATCCTTCATGTGTGGCGGCAGAAGAACGCCCGCGAGCCCGGCCGCCTGGTGCGGTACGAAGCGAAGAACATCAACGAGCACATGTCGTTCCTGGAGATGCTGGACGTGGTCAACGAGGACCTCATCGCCAAGGGTGAGGAGCCGATCGCGTTCGACCACGATTGCCGCGAGGGCATCTGCGGCATGTGCGGCATGATGGTGAACGGGCAGGCACACGGGCCGGAGCATCCGACGACGCTGTGCCAGCTTCACATGCGCTATTTCAAGGATGGCGACGAGCTGTATCTGGAGCCGTGGCGCTCCCGCGCTTTTCCTCTGATCAAGGACCTAGTAGTGGACCGGAGCGCGCTCGACCGCATCATCGCGGCCGGCGGCTACATCGGAGTTTCGACCGGCGCCGCTCCGGAAGCGGCGGCGATTCCCGTGCCGAAAGAGGCTGCGGAGTTGTCGATGGACGCCGCGGCGTGCATCGGCTGCGGCGCGTGCGTGGCGCAGTGCCCGAACGCGTCGGCGGCGTTGTTCACCGGCGCGAAGATCTCGCACCTGGGCCTGCTGCCGCAAGGCCAGCCCGAGCGCGACCGCGCGCTGACGATGGTGGCGCAGATGGCCAAGGAAGGCTTCGGCCACTGCACGAACATCGGCGAGTGCGAAGCGGTCTGCCCGAAAGGCATCCGCCTCGAAGTCATCGCGCGCATGAACCGCGACTTCCTGAAATACAGCTTCGGAGGCCGCGGCGGCGCGAAGATGGGCGCCCGCGTTTGAAAATTTAAAAAAAGGACAGACGCATTTTTTCGAAATGCGTCTGTCCTTCCCGTCACTTTCGAACTCCCGATTGCGCCGATAGATGGAATCGGCCGCCCCGGCGAGGACCCACTCCTACATTCGTTCGGGCCGGCCCGCGACCAGCCAATCCACCAGGTCCGCAACTTGAGTGTCACGGACGTCCCCGACCACCGGCGCCGTCCGCAACCAGCGGTCCTTCACTTCCTGAACGAGTTTCCGGCGAACCACCCATAGCATCGGCCCGCTCCACTCCTCGGCCAGAGAGTCGAGTGCGGAGGACCAACCGCCGCCGGCCAGTTCGAGCGGCCCTACCTCGTCGACGACGACCAGAGCGGCGCACCCCTCCCGCAGTCTGGCGATAGAAAGAGCCTCACGCCCCAGACGCAAGCCATCCGGACAAAAGGTAAACGATGTGCCCGCATTACCCTCCGCGCCATCCGAAACCCGGCGGCACAACGGCGCCTTCCGCCCGCCCATCAGATCGACTACATCAAACCCCGCGCGGCGTCCATCTTCCCAATAGCCCAAAGCCAGCACGCCGCCCACGATCATGTCCTGCCGGCGAAGGAGGGATACCATCTCCGCCACCAGGGTCGTCTTACCTTCCCCGGAATCGCCCGTCAACAGCAGGACACGGGCTGAGTGCTTTTCGCCGGCGCGATAGTTCCGCAGCCACGCCTCGGCGCGGAGCAACAGGGTAGAAAGCGCAACCACCGGTTCCCGAATCAATCGCCGCTCGCCGGAGAGCGACGCGACGAAAAACGGCAGAGCCTGGAAAGCGACGGAGAGCGCCTCCGAAAGCGTGCGCAGGCGCTGTCTCGCGAACCAGTCCACGATTTTCGGATTGCGCAATTCGACGCCGATGGCCGCAAAGGCCGCCGTCATCAGCCACGCGCGCACGGTCATCCCCACGCCCGTGAGCATTCCCGCCCAGGTCCATCGGATAGCGCCGGCCTGGAGATTGCCCAGAAGAAATCCGGAAACGATGGTGATAGCCGCGAGTTCACACCAAAGCCTGGCTCTGGCCAGCCGGCGCAGGGAGCGCTGGTATCGCCAGGCCACCCAGGCCGAATAAGCCGCCACGTAGGCGCCAGCGGTCCAAAGGGGGCTTGTGTTGAGCAGCCATAATCCCGTAGCCAGTCCGGCGAGGTCCAAAGCCAGTACAGGCAACGAGAACCCGGCTCCGGTTTCGAGCCGGAAGCCCTGCCATTTGCCGTCGAAGTGGAGCGCATCCGCGCTCACGACCGCAATTCGGCCGTGAACCCTCCTGCCCACCGTCACCGCAAAGACAGCGGCAACCACTCCAATCGCCACATGCACGGCGAGGATCACAGCCAGCAGCCCGATCGGGCCCAGACGGCGCGCGCCGAGGTTTCTGGCCGCGAACTCGAAGATATTCACGTAGAGGTTTACGATGCTGGCGCCGAATTCGATGAGCGCATTCACAATACGCTGAAAGAAAGTCCAGGAGACGGCCAATGCGGCGCCCAGGAGATAGGCAGGGCAGGTCCGGCCGAGAAGCCGGGTAGCCGCCTCAAGCAGCAGACTCTCCGAAAAGATCCCCACCATCGGCCCGAGGATCACCGCGCTCGGGGAGACCGACTTCATCAGGGCGCAGATGATGCCCGCGCGCCAAAACAATCCCCGCTCCGGCCAGATCTGGTGAGCGCCAATTAACAACGCAGAACCGGCAGCCGCCAGCACCGCGCCGGCAAACGGAAGCCGGAGATTATGGAGGAATGCTCCGGCCACAATCTCGACCGAGGCCCACAAACTGCCCAGCACGGATGCCTTCAGCCAGACCTCGGGCAACGTGGAAGCGGTATCTCCGAGAGGTGCTTGCTTTATCAAATCAGCCTTTCCGTTCCCCGCTTGGATTTCCGGGCCCCTGAAGCGTCGATCGCCTCATGCCGGGGGCAACGAAAAACCGGCGCCCGAAAATTCCGTGATGCGCGACTAGCCGCATTTTACACTTATCCGCGAATTTACAGGCGCCCCGGCAGCAGAATCGCGCTCTACAGGACCGGCTGCGATGGAGCCCACGGCGGCTTCGCCAGCGCGGCCTCGCGGGTTATCGTCACCCTGAGCGATCCGTGCTCGAAGACGCTTTGCCGGCCGCCTTCTTGAATTCCCCGCCAAATTTGCTTCTCATCGCGTACGATCAGCCCGCCCAATATCTCGATGCCGTGGTTGAACAGAAGCGGCGCCAGCGGCGTGCTGGGCCCGGCCAGCACCACCCGCGCCCGCCGGCTGATCTCGAGAAGGCGCGGCAGCGTCTTGTTGATGAGCGTCGTAGCGGTGATGACCACGATATCCTGATGAGCGAGGATGTACTCGCAAGCCGGGTCCGGAAAATCGCCGGGATGCGGCCGGCGCTCCAGAATCGAAAGCTCACTGACGGCGGCGACACGCTCCAGGTTGCGGAAGTGCCCCACGACGGCCACACGCTTCCCGCGCATATCATCCAACAGGCAGTTGAACACGTCGCCGTCGCCATCGCTGTCGCCGGCCGGCGTCCGGCTGCATATTCCCGCGACGGCGGCCGGCGAGTTGAGCGCGGCGTTAATCGCCGCGACTCCGAAGGCGGCCTCGTACCAGTTCCAGGATTTCACCCATCGCGCCACGTCCCTTGTGGCCATGCCCGCAATCTGTCCGGCCTGCGGCACCTGCGGATCGGCTCCCTGCGGGGTCATCGCCATCCCCAGACTCTCGGCCTGCACAGCCGTCCAGTGCAGGCCGGCCATCGCCCGCCGGATCCGCGAGTGGACGGGCACGGCCTCGATCAGTTCGTCATAAATCTCCCACATCGGGATCGTCCTTTCAGAACCGGCAGCGTAAATTGAGGTACCAGCTTCGGCCCGCTTCGGGATAACCCGCCGTACAGAAGTAGCTCCGATCAAACAGATTTTTCGCGCCGGCCTGGGCCGTGATGCGGCTCCGGATGGGCAAGGCGGCGCCGATGTCGAACGTGGCGTAAGATTCCGCGAACGGCAGAAATCCGCGCGACGAGCTTGCGTATGTGGTGTCCTGAAGCGTGAGACCGCCTTCGTAACGCAGCGCGGCCATCGCCAGAATCGCCTGAGGAAGGCGCACGGTTACAGTGCCGAGCAGCTTGTTTCTTGGCAGCGTAGGCAGGCTGATGATACTGGTGTTGACGCGGCTCACGTTCGAGAAACTCCCAAAATCGTAGAAGATCGTGCGATTGAGATAACTGTAGCTGGCGTCCAGCGTGAAGCGGGTGAGCGGCGTGCTGTGCACTCCGATCTCGACGCCTTCGTGTCGTTCCGCCCCGATGTTCGCCATCTGGCTGCAATAACCTATGATCTTGCTGTTCGGACAGTAGCCGCCCGGATCGCTCACGTAGACGGATTCGACCGCATCGCGCAGATCGCTGCGAAATAACGTGATCTGAAGCAGCGTGTTCAGGCCAAACAAGCGCGAGTAGCCGGCATTCAAATTCCGGCTGTGCTCCGGCCTGAGATCAGGGTTCGGCAGACCCGCCCACATGCTGGTCGAATAAGTCTCTTTGAGCAGAGGAAAGCGGCCGCGGTCGGAGAATGTGAAAAACAAATTGCCGGACTCGCCGGTCTTGTATGCGAGCGCCACCTGCGGGTTGAAATCCCAGACGTGCGCCGTACAGCCGTGGAAGGATGTATTCCGAGGATCGGACAGGCACGTGAACGGAACGACGGCGGTGAGGGAACTGTTGTAGGACTGGCCGTCCAGCCCGTCGAGGTGGTCCGCGCTGAATCCCAGAGTAGCTTTCAGGCGCGGCCCCAGCGACACGGAATCCTGCAGCCCGATCGACGCCAGTCGGTCGCGGTCCCGCAGAATTGGAGTGATCAGCGGGTAAGGCGCCATTCCCGGATAAATGCCGTGCTCCTTGTGCACGTCGTCTTTCACGAAGAAAGAAATACCGAGTTCGTTGCCGCGGACCGGATGTGTATCCAGCTCGGCCGATGCGCCGCCGGTATGCTCATCGTAGATGCTGTGCTCGGCGCTCCTGGTGTTCATGACGGTGTAGGTATCGTCCGAGTACATGTCGATGGCATTGCGAAACTGGTTGTAGAATGCCCGAACCTTCAGCACGGTCTGCCCGCCCAGCGCCGTACTGGAGTGAAAGTAATAACCGTCCGTATTCCAGTACGGCCATTTCCAGAAGTTTCGGAAGGGGGCCGCGAGGTTAGGCCCCTGATAGAGCGGAACGTCTTTCCGTCCTTTCTGATTGGAGTAACTGAAAACATAAGAGTCGCCTTCTCGCGGGATCCACCCAGCCCGCCCGCTGAACCGCTCGTCGCGCGAGTCGGAGTGGTTGAGTCTGTCCGTCATCACCGTGTGAGGCAGCCCGGGATACTGATAGACAGGGAAGTTAGCGGACAACGGGATAAAACCCGCTTGCAGCCAGTCGAGCGACCCCTGCATGAAAAAGCGTCTTCGCCGGCTCCCAAGCCGCAACGAAGAGAGGAGCGTGTCCCCGGAGCCGGTCCCGATCAATGCGTCGCCTTCGTATCGGCGGGCCGGCTCTTTCGTGATCAGGTTGATGGAGCCGCCGAGCGCATTCGGCCCGAGCAGCGGCGAAGAGTAGCCGCGCGTCACCTGCAACTCGGCTACATCGCCGGTAAGAAAACGGTTGAAGTCCACGTATCCGTCGTAGGGAACATAAATCGGCGCGCCATCCAGATACAAGGGGACCTGGCCGCGCGTACTGAATCCCCGGACCATGACACCGGCCTCATTCCGGTTGGCTGCAATGTGCTGGATGGATACGCCGGGAAGATAGTTCAATGCCTGCGCCGCATTGACCGCGTTGTGGGCCTCAATTCCGGTCTGATCGATGCTGTCGGCAACCGGCGCGGGCGGGGACAGCGCCGCCGACACCGTCACCGTGATGATCCCGAGGTTGAACGGTGAACCGGGGCTCAGGCGGATCAGGTCGTCTATGGCGCGGCTCAAGGCTGCGAGTTGCCGTGCCAGCATCTCTGCAGATGCGTCGGCCGGCAACGCCTCCGGGATCGTGAGGCCGTCCGTGGGGTGCAATGCCGCGAAGGCCGCCAGCGACGAGCGGAGGGCTTCCGCGTCGGCGCGCCAAGCCGCGACGTCCTCGGTTCCGCCGAGGCCGGCAAGACGTCTTTCGAGATCGACGAGCTTGGATTTCCACTCGACCGTGGAGTCCTGTTGCGCCGCGACCGTGCCGGTTCGGAAAAACAGCGACGTCGCGAGCACGAGGATATTGATCAGCCGTGTCATTTGCCAAGGCGCGGCGCTTGTGCCACGAGATAGTTAATTGTACATCCCGTTGAAGTGTAAGCCGGCGCCGCGATTGACCGTCCCCGAAAGGGAGATGTGCCTCAAAGCGCCTTTAGGAAAGCGTGCATATTCTCAGTGGTCGCACACATTCTCGCCAGCCTGCAGCGTCCCGGCAAGATAATCGCCGGCCAGGCGCTCGGGCGTATCGGTGCGCGCGCCGGCGACGACCTGGATACCTCGGGCCGCAAACAGTTCCCGGGCGCGCTGCCCCATGCCGCCGGTGATGATCGTCGTTACGCCACGCTCCGCCAACCAGGATGGCAGCAAGCCGGGCTCATGAGGAGGAGCGCCGATGTCCCGCCGTTTGAGAATCTTCTTTTCGGTCGGGTCCACATCGAGGATTGCAAAATGCTCACAGTGCCCGAAATGAGCGGAGAGTTGCCCGTCCGCCACAGGAATAGCGATTCTCATGCAGCCGCGTCCGTCGTTTGTGTCATCGGCGGCGTCTGACGCGGTTTCCGTTTTGTCCAAATCGGCGATGGGCCGGACAAGTTGCCGCATGATTTCCGCCGTCGCGCTTCCGGCATAGTGCCGGACAAAGGCGCGGCCGCTGTCGCAAGCTTCGGCAATTTGCGGATCTATCGGAATCGAGCCCAGGAACGGCACACCCATGTCGTCTGCGATGCGCTTACCGCCGCCCGTGCGCAGAATGGGAGTGATCTCGCCGCATTTTGGGCACGCGAAACCGCTCATGTTTTCCACCACGCCCAGCACCGGCACCTCTAGTTGCCGGCAGAAGGTGATCGACTTCCGCACGTCCACCGCCGCCACCCTTTGAGGTGTCGTCACAATTACCGCGCCGTCCAGCGAGGAGCCGATCAGTTGGCAAATCGATAGTGGCTCATCGCCGGTCCCCGGCGGCGAGTCGATGATCAGATAATCGAGTTCTCCCCAGACGACATCCGTGAGGAACTGTTTGATCACCCCGGCCTTCATCGGCCCCCGCCAGATCACGGCTTCGTCCTGATTTTGCAGCAGAAAACCGAGCGACATGACCTTCAGGGAACCCACGTCAACCGGGAGCAGTCCGTCTTCGTTCCCCTGGAGTTTCTCCCACTCGATGCCCAGCATGGTGGGGATGCTGGGGCCGTGAATATCGACGTCCAGCAGCCCGACGCGCTTGCCCGAAAGCATCAAAGCGGTGGCGAGGTTCACGGCGACCGTGCTCTTGCCGACCCCTCCCTTGCCGGACAACACAATCACCTTGTGCCGGATGCGGCAAAGCCTGGATTGGAGTTTCTGTCGTTCGGCAAATTCCTTTTCACTTTCGTTGGCTTTGCGCTGGGTAGCCGAGCAACTTTTGTCTCCGCAGGTTGCACAGGACCCCTTTCCCGCGTGGGTCCCGTCTTGAGGCGTACCCTGACGACTCTGGTAGTCCGAGCAGGCCGCGTTCAGGGTGTCGGCGGCCAGGAGCGCGCAATGTTCGGACTCCTGGGGAAATCCCGCCAGAGCGTCGAGGATATCTTTCTGCCGCAAGGCCATCACGTTCTCGATTCGCTTGCCCTCGGCGAGGGTGGTTGCCATGCTGCCGCAGGCTAAGGAGGTGCCGCATCCATCCGTGATGAACGAGACGCGTTCCACTGTGCCCCCGCGAACGGCCAGCCAGAACTCCATGGTGTCGCCACAGGGACCCGTGATGCGCGCATGGCCGTCGAACTTCTCAAGCGGACCGTAGTTCCGGGGATTGGCCGCGTGATCGCGAGCCACGACGGAGAAGCCATCAAAATGTGTACATTCCATTTCTTTGTTACCTTCCGAAACCGATGCCGGGCGCTCTCTGCGAGGGAGATCGCGCCAGCACATAACTTCCGAGGCGTTGCCCGGCATATGCCGCGACGACGGGGCATTTGGCTTTGAACAGAAAGAAAATGTTGCGCGGCTCTTCGCTCAGCGTCTCGAAATTGCCTTGTCCCTTGGCAAGAATCAGATCGGCTGCTTCGAAGCGGCGTATGAACTCCGGGTTGCAATCGTCAAGAATCGTTCCGGGGGCATCCGATCCGTTCCCGACGACTTCGACGAGTTCGTGAAGCCCCGCGGCCCACGCGTCGGCCATCGTCGCGTCGTTGATGACTGGGCTTCCCCGCACGGCCAGTGTGACGCGCGCGGGTGAAAGCTGTTCGATGAGCAGGCGGTCGAAGACGATTTCGCCCGCATTGTCGGCCAGATACAGAATGCTACGGGCGCCGGCGACGGCCTGCCGGAATTCATTGAGCATAGGGAACGGCGGGGCCGCCAGCGCTTCACGGATGGACCGCTGCACGTCCTGCTCCGTCACTCCGGTCGGCACGCCCATGTCGATCACGTTCCCTGCGATCGCGACGCGGGCAGCCACATCCAAGGGGTCGTGCGCGGCTGTTACAACGGCCCTCAGATCGGGCAGGAGGCGGATGGCGAGCCGGTTGAAGCGTTCTTTGGCTGTATGGTAGGGATCCTCGAGGCCAGCGATTTCCCGGAGAAAGCGGTGGAGTCGCTGGCCGAAAACGATAGGGGGCTGATCGAGGTTCATCTCCTCGCTCCAGCGCAGCGCTTCGCGGACGATCCGCTCTTGCACCATACGATCGGGCGACGCCAGCCCGGCGGCGTCTCGCGCCTGGCGTAGAAAGCAGGGAATGCAGTCGGGAGAGGCTTTCATCCTGATCAGTTAAAGTCTTCCATGATTTCCGGATCTTCGTTCAAAAGCGATCCGGCCAGTTCCGTCATGTTGTGGTCCTGCCAGAAAGGCAGCTTCTTGTGAACGTCGAAGTATTTCTGTGGGACCGGATGCGTACCAACCACTACCGGCAGGCCGTAGGCGGTTTCGATGAATTTTTTGAATTCCTCGATATGCGGGCATGGCGGGTAGCCGACCACGAACCCGGTGGCGAGATGAATCGCCTCGGCTCCGTTCTTTTTCATTTCCGCCGGCACCTCTTCCACATTGCCGCCCGGGCATCCACCGCATGTCGAGTAGCCGACCACCTCCAGGGGCTGCCCGGCGGGATAGATCGCAAACGCTCCGCTCCGCTCCCGAACCGCCCGGAAACATTTTCCACCGCCACAGCTTTTGTACCGCTCGCAGATGATGATCCCGATCTTCATCTCAATGGCTCCTTTCCGTGAGATCGCGACGTGAGCAGCACGCGATCGGACGAACTCGGTCGCGACCCATCACGCTCCGCGGTCCCTTCAATTCAAAGTTCGGCGTGCTGCTCCATTCCCTTGCCCTTCGGGCGGAGAGAACGATCCGGCCCCCAAGGCTCAATGCGCAGACTGCGCAGAAAGGCAGCCACGCATTCCCTTTCTCAGCTCAGTATCATCTCCCGACGGGCGCAACATGAATTTGGGGATTGCGTAGCCTGTCCCCGAAATTCAGGTGTAAATTACATCTATAATTCTATTACATCGCAAACCCGATCGAGAGCCGCGCCCGCACCGCCACGCTGATCAGCAACATGCTGCCGGCCGGCGCAACACGGCGGACCCGAAGCGGCTCAGATCAGTCCGGATTCCTCCAGCAACGCGGTGTCGTTCAGGATCTCCGGGGCGGGTCCCTGCGCTCGAATTTCACCTTCGCGCAAAAGAATCACGCGCGATGTCGTGGCGCGGAGGAAATCGAGATGATGGCTCGCGATGAGCTTCGTCAAAGCAAGCCGGTTCAGCATCGTCGAAAGCCGGCGGACGGCGCGCCCATCGAGCTCGGCCGTGGGTTCGTCCATAATCAGGAACTGGGGACTCCGAACCATCGCCAAAGCGACAGCCGCCCGCTTCCGCTGCCCCAAGCTCAGATGCGTGGCCGGAAGGTCGGAGTACCTGGCAAGCTCAAACCGGTCCAGCCACTGGCGGGCGACTGCCTGCGCGTCTTTCGGCCGCATCCCGGAGTTCACGAGCGGCAGCGCGAGGTCCTGCGCCAAGGCCGGCATGAACAACTGGTCCTCGGGATTCTGAAAGACCATCCCGATCTTTTTCCGGCAGTCCTTGGCCGGTTGCCCGCCGAAGAGGCGCACCACTCCGTCGCCGTGGAGCAATCCCGCGATACACCAAAGCAAGGTGCTCTTGCCGGAGCCGTTCGCGCCGGCAAGGCCCACAGACTCGCCCTCGGCGATTTGGAACGAGATCCCCCGCAAGACCCTCTCCGATGCGTAGCGGAAGCTCAATTTCGAAACTTCCAAAATCGTCGTCATTCCTCGATGCCGCCTATCGTTTGCGCCGCGTAGAAACGCTCCGCCCTCTCAATCGCACGGCGGAAAACCGAAGCCGTGGCCCAGGCCAGGGACTGGAATCCTCCCCGCCTGAAGTTCGCCGCCACGCACAGAGAACGGGCCTGGAAGGCGCGCCGGACTTCCCCGACCAGCACTATGGCGAAATGACGCACAAACAGGAGAAACATCACCGGCAGGCGCCAGTGCGAACGGGCATCGATTTCGGCGATCAGATCGGGCCATGGGAGGACCCGAAAGGCCGCCGTCGAGCAGAGGAAAACGGCCACCGTGCGCAGCGGCAACCGGATGTCCACGGCGCCGTTCAACCATCGAAGAGCGAACAGGACCAACGCGAAGAGAAGCACCGGGGCGGCGAAAGGAAGCGCCATTGCCGCCCTGGTGCGCATGGCGGCGTGCGATGCGATTCCGAACCCGATCACCGCGACGATGGCGGCCGGTCCAAGCCGCAACGCCAAAGCCCCAGCCGAAAGGAGCGACACGAAAGCCAGCGATTGGGCTGCCGTTCTCACCGCTTGCGCACCTGTACGCAGTACCAGCCGCTCGCGTCCTCCGCGCAGAGGACCTCCACCGCCATGCCGGAGAGCATCCTGGCCAGAATTCGTGCCGGAGGCAGGCGATCGTGACCCACGGGCCCGCCAAGCCCCGAATGGAATTCGTTGAGTTGCTCGCTTCCCATCGAGTGGCCGATGGACAGCACTCCTCCGGGACAAAGACACTCCAGCAACTCCCGAAGAGTCTCGTCGATCGGCGTCAGGTGCGGCAGGGTATTGAAGCAAATCACACGGTCGAAGCTGGCCTTGCGGAACGGCGGGCGTCGCGCGTCCGCGCAGACGTGCGCCGCGATTCTCGCCTCCGGCTTTTTCCGATTCTCCAGAAGCATGCATTCGGCCAGGTCAAGCTCCACGATCTCCCTCGGCGCCCGCTCCCGTCCGAGGTATGGCAGGAGGATACCGGTTCCGCAGCCTACGTCGAGAATCCGCCTGGCGGAATCGCCCAGACAACGCCCGACGAAGCGAGCCACCGTCGCGGTTTCGGGCTGATCGGGCAGGCAATCCCACCGGCTCGCGAGTTCGTTGAAGAAGCTCTGTTTATGATTGTGGGTCATGGTTGAAAAGGAGTCCGCGCCGGCGCTGGGTCTGCCGCATCACCAGCGGAACCACCGCAAGCTGGAGAAGCACTCCCGGCAGTCCTTGAGCGAGAGTCGCGGCAGTCACAAGCGTGGCCGGCAGGTGGAACGCGCGTGCGAGGAGCCAGGCGGCGCCCAGAGAGGTCGCCCTGCTCAACAGGATCGCGGCGATCAACGCACACCACAGGCGCGAGGGGCGGCCACGATAGATCGCGGCCGCAGTCCCGCCCAATACCGCGCACTCGATCGACATGCCGAAGGCGACCGGAGGGAAAAGGGGAGGCATCCCCGTTATGACGGCGGAAAGCACGGGAACCAGCGCGCCGGTCGCAACCGCCCAGGGAAACGGCGCCAGGAAGCCGTTCAGAAGCAACGGCAGGAGCATGGGAAGAAACTTGCTGCCCATCCCGACGGCATGGAAGGCGATCGGAAGCACCAGCGCCATCGCCGCCATGCTGGCGCTGATCACCATCGCACGAAGCCTGCCGCCGGCGCTCTGCATAATCAGAAGCTCAAGGTAAATCCGCCCGAGCCGTTGATTCCCGGCATGGGGTAGCCCGCTACGACCTGGTAGTTCCGGTTGAACAGGTTATCCGCGCCCGCGGCCAGGCGCCACCGCCGGCTCAGCGGCGCCGTCATCCTCAACGAGGAGAGCGTGTAGGGGGCCAGCCTGAGGCTGTGCTGCGCATTTCCCCAGCGCTGCCCAACGCTCATGCCGCCGAAATAAATGGAGGCGCGGCCGGCATCGACATCGATTCCATAGTTGAACTTCTGCCCGGGCACATAGAGCGCCAGGTTGGTGGAGCGAAGATAGGCGTAGCCGGATTGAACGGTGATGCGCCGGTGGGCTCGCCAGCGCGCGGTGGTTTCGATTCCACGGTTCAGCGCCGCTCCCGAATTGAGCAACTGGAGATTCGGATAGCGGCCGGCCGTGACGACCAGGTTGTCCAGGCTGGCGTAGTACCCGGTCACCGAAACGGCGAGCGATTTCGCGGGATGCGCCTGCACGGACGCCTGGTAGTTCCAGACGTGCTCCGGAAGGAGATCCGGATTCGGCGCCGGGAACATGTATAGCTCGCGAATGGTCGGGTTGCGGAATCCCCGCGCGATGTCGGCCGACAACGTGTAGCCGGGCGCCAGGGTGAACGACGCGCCGAATTCGGGCGCCACGATGGACCCGAACTGCGAGTTGTATTCATACCGCGCACCGGAGCCCAAACGCAGCCGGCCGCCGGCGCTCCACTGCGCCCGCACAAACCCGGCGCCGGAGGTCAGCCCGTGGTAGCCGTAGTCCAGACGGCTCACGGCGTTTCTCGCCTTCCCGCCATAGTTCACCACGTCGCTGCCGGCTTCCAGGATCAGCCGCGGCCCGAGGGCGACGTTCTGGTCGACGCGAAATCCCGTGGTCCGGTCCGTGGACCGGAACCCATCGGTGATGTAGTGGTTTCCGTAGCTCGAATAGACTCGAACATATCCCCAGGTGGTCGCGGTGGCATCGTCGAGGTTCACGCTGAACCCTCCGCGGCCCACCCTCGCGTAAGAGTTCGCCAGCGGTGCGCTGACCGGGCCGGGATCTTCCACGTGGAAGTGCCCGTAGCGGCCGTTGATGGAAGCTTTCCAGACGGACGAGAGATCGTAGCCGGCGGTAATGGTCCCATCCTGGTCGCGAAATGCCGACCCATGGCGATCGCCGCTGGTGTGTGACACGCCCGCGTTGACCGAGTAGAAGCTACGTCGAAAGCGTGCGCCGTGAGAAAGCCGGTATTGGCCCGTGTAAAACGAGCCGAAACTGCCGGAGAGCCGGGTGCTCATACCTTCCGGCGGCTCCCAGTTCCTGACTTCCACGACGCCGCCCATGGCATTGCTTCCGTAGAGCACCGACGCGGGGCCTTCGGTAACGCTCACCGAACCGGCGTCGGAAAGGCTGTAGAAATCCGGGAGCGGGTGCCCCATCAGACCCTGGAAATCGGGACGTCCGTCGACCACGATCAGCACGCCGGTATTGGGCGACTCGCCGATTCCCCGAATGGACACGCCGCCCGTTCCGTTCGTCGAGATGCCGTAGCCCATCACGCCGCGGCGCGTAACGGATAGTCCCGGAACCACCTGTTCCGCTGCATCGAACGCCGTCCGGGCGCCGGTCCGCTCGATTTCCGGGTTCGAGCTTACCGTGGTCGCGACGCCGGGATCGTCACGGACGATTACGTCGACGGAAGACCGGGCAATCGACGGGCGAAGCCGAATGACCGCGGAATCGCCGGCGCCGCTGTCGATCCGCTCCCGGACCGTCTCGAAGCCGGCGATTTCCACGGTGATCTCAACGGGGGCGCTCAGATCGGATTTCGCGACGCCTTCGGCCGACGTCGTCACGACCGCCGGCGGAGAGCGCCGGTCCGCGCTGCGCATTTCCACGCGAGCGCCGGGGACCGGCAGCCCCTGAGGATCGAGGACACGAACCTGAACCTCCCCATCGAGAGACGACAGAGCGATGGGCGCCATCGCCACCAGGAGCAGTTTCAGAGCACCGGACACGATCATCCGAATGGTAGCACGATTGTAAAGATCGTGCTACACATGCCCAGCCTTCTGCTCCGCTACGCCCAGTGCCCTTCGACGTCGGCCGAGGCCATGGCCTGCAGTTTGCCTGCCTTGAATTGTTCGATGGCGCCGGCCACCGTGCCGGATGCGCCCGTGTAGATCTTCACTCCCGCGGCCTTCAATGTGGTGAACGCTTTGGGGCCGACGTGTCCGGTTACGAGGCCCTCGACTCCGAGTTCGGCCACTCGCTTCCCGGCCTGGATGCCCGCACCCTGAGCGGCATTCAGGTTTACGGTATTCTCGGCAGCGGAAAACGCGCCTGTTTCGGTATCCACCACGATGAAGTATTTCGCCCGGCCAAAACGCGGGTCCAGCGGCGAGTTCAAATTATTTCCTTGAGAAGTGACGGCAAGTTTCATAGAGCGGTCGATCATGCACGCGCCGTTCCATTCTCGATTGCCTTCAGCTTGCGATACAAAGTGCTGGCGTCAATTCCGAGTTCCCGCGCCGCCTGGGTGCGGTTCCCGTTATGCCGCTTGAGCGCCGCCTCGATGAGGTGACGCTCCATCGAGCGGAGGTTCATCGACCCACCGGCGCTGGCTTCGCTTGCCGCCGGCCGCAGTTCGGGCGGCAGGTGGCGCAACTCGATCCATTCCCCGCGGCATAACACGAACGCCTGTTCGATGATGTTCTCCAACTCGCGCACATTGCCCGGGTAATCGTGCTGCATCAATCGCACCAGAACCTCCTCCGAGACGCCGGCAATCTGCTTGCCCTGCAGCCGATTGAATTTGGCCACGATGCGATCCACCAGCAGGGGGATGTCCTCGCGGCGGTCGCGCAGGGCCGGCAACTTCAGGTGGATGACGCGAATCCGGTAGAACAGATCCTCCCGGAATTTCCCCTCCCGCGCCAGCTCCGCCAGATCCTTGTTGGTGGCCGTCACCACCCGGACGTCAACCTTCACCGGCTCGACCCCGCCCAGCGGTTCCACCACGCGTTCTTGAAGCACGCGCAGCAGGCGAACCTGCATGGCCGGCGAGATATCGCCGATCTCGTCGAGAAAGATCGTGCCCTGGTCCGCGAGGGCGAACCGGCCGGGCTTGTCGCGCCGCGCGTCGGTGAAGGCTCCGGCCTTATAGCCGAACAACTCCGATTCGAGCAAAGCGTCCGGCAGGGCCGCGCAATTCACGGCCACGAACCGCTTCTTCCTGCGCCGCGAGAGGCTGTGGATCGCTCGCGCAAACAGCTCCTTACCCGTTCCGCTGGCGCCTTCGATCAGGACCGTGCTATCGCTTTCGGCAATCTGAGGAAGGATCTCGAACAGCGCCTGCATGGCCGGACTGCGCCCCACGATGTCCTCGAACGTGTATCGCGAGCCCAGTTCCTTGCGCAGTTGCTCGACGTGGCTGAGGTCCTGAAACGTCTCGACGCCGCCGGTGACGGCGCCAGCGGCGTTCTTCAGGAGTGCGGTGGAGATGCGCACCGGGATCTGCTCTCCCGCGGCGCTGGTGATGCGGGCGGTGGCATTGACGATCGGTTTCCCGGTGTCAATCGTGCGTCTCAACGCGCAGGATTGCTCGCAAATGCTGGCGCGGAATACCTCGGAACACGGGCGGCCGATGGCGTCCTGCCGCCGTACGCCGGTGATCTGTTCGGCGGCGCGGTTGAAAGTGGTGATGCGCCAGTCCGGATCGACGGTGAAGACGCCCTCGTTGATGGAATCGAGGATTGGATCGCTAATCACATCTAAGTGTAATTCACATCTTATGCAATCTGCAAGCGCGTGCTCGCCGAACTCCGGCATTTTGCATGACCCGGAAGGCTACACCCGGCCCAATTTCGAAAGGCGACAACGAGTTGAGGGTTTGGAACGGGGAATGCCTTTCCTGGAGGTGTGAGGCTCGCGATTCCACACCATCAGGGACGTATTTCCCCGGTCCTCGATGCGGCCGGCAACGTCCTGCTCATCGACCTGGAAAACGGCCGGGAGACCCGGCGGGAATCGCGGCGCCTGATTCAGGACGAGTTGCTGGCCCGCGCGGGAGAGCTTCTGGAACTGGCGCCGGATGTTCTGATCTGCGGCGCGATTTCCGCGCCCCTGGAAACGCTGCTGATTTCATCGGGCATCCGGGTGATCGGATTCCTCTGTGGGCCGGTGGACGAGGTTGTCGCGGCGTTTCTCAGCGGGAACATCGCGAGGCCGGAGTTTTCGATGCCCGGCTGCCGCGCCTGGCGGCAACGCCTGGAGCAAACAGGGAGGAACACGATGCAAGGAGGTTTCCGAATGGGTATGGGCGGCGGCGGAGGACGGGGCCGCGGGACCGGCGGCGGAGGACGCGGAAGAATGGGCGGACCGCCAGCCGCCGGTCCGGGTGGAAGTTGCGTCTGCCCGAAATGCGGGGAGAAACTGCCGCACGCGGTCGGGCAACCATGCAATCAGAAAGCGTGCCCGAAGTGCGGCACGACGATGACAAGGGCGTAGCGGGAAAAGGTGCAGGTGCAGACATGATGAATCGAAATCGGGCGGAGGCGCAGATGGGACGGCGCGCGCCAGGGGCGCTGCGCAACGCCCGGGGATTTCCGGCCTGGGCAGGCGCGGCCTCGGGTGGAGAGCCGGCGGGTAGCTGGGGCGGCGGCCCTGGCTGGCGCGAGACGCGGCTGTTGTTGGTGGATGCCTGGCGAGCAGTTTCGGAACGGAGAGTAACCGTCATGTGCGGATGACAGCCATGGCAACCGCCGGACATTGTGAAGGAAAGGAGAATTCAAAAAAAATGCCATTTGGAGATGGAACAGGTCCTATGGGACAGGGTCCCAGGACGGGACGCGGTGCTGGTTTTTGTTCCGGCTTTGCCGTCCCCGGCTCGATGAATCGGAGCGGCGGCTTTTTCGGACGGGGTCGTGGCGGCGGCTGCGGCTGGAGACACCGGCAGGGAGCATCCGGCTGGCCCTTCAGCTCGACAAGTCAGTATGACGAACTTGGTGCGCTGAAGGCTCAGGCGGGGTTCTTCGAACGTGCTCTCGAGAGCATTCGCAAACGCATCGAAGGCCTTGAATCGACGGCAAAGCCGTAGCCACGTAACCGGGGGGCTGGCGTCCAGAACGCCAGCTCACCCTTGCCGGAAGGAATTCGCCAAGTCCGTGAAGGCCGTCGAATTGGCTGAAGGTGGCTGGGACGGGCACTGCGCATCGGGAGCTGACAATGGACATCAAAGACACGGTGGAGCAGAAATACAAAGAAGCTGCGCTTCGCGCATCCAAAGGAGCGTGCTGCGGGCCAAAGACGCCGACGGGAATCGCGCAGGTATCCCGAGAATCGCACAACATCTATGAGGCTGAGGAAATGGCCGGGATCCCGGCTGCGGCGATTTCTGCTTCCC